>Ga0208856_1000003_pt1 | contig 126210 bp, 95 predicted proteins | sample LakMenEpi13Jul12_FD_150690 | JGI IMG/M metagenome (GOLD analysis project Ga0208856, IMG submission 150690) | Freshwater microbial communities from Lake Mendota, WI - 13JUL2012 deep hole epilimnion (SPAdes) | ecosystem: Environmental > Aquatic > Freshwater > Lentic | place: Lake Mendota...
ATTCAAGTTTTAACTTTGCTTCATGGGATGAGTTAGTTTGCTTCAAGTTAGAATTTATGTAAACCGGAAATGCTGCGTCTAAAACTGAAGGAATGGGAACTTCAATTGACACCTTGCTAGTTTCTGCTTTTACGATTGCTGTAACATTTTTTATTCCTGTCCAATCAGGAAATACAGTTTCAATTGAAACATCTCCAATTAATCCGGGTGCACGAAATATTTCGAGATGAATCAGAGTGATTTTTCCAGCCTCATATCCAATATTGGGCGATGCAGATGAAACATCAAGTTTACCTGATTCCAGCACTGCAATCATTTGTTCGTTAGGGTTAACAGAGCAGTAACTAACTATGTGATCAACACCTTGATCTTTAATCGTAGCAACTCCTGCAACGCATATTCTACTTGTTCGACCTATTTCCATCCATGGGCCAAGTTGAACTGCATATTCAAATTCAACAGCGCCTGCAGGAATAACTTTGGGGACGCCATGAACTCCCTGAAGATGTCTAGCTTGCTTATCAGCAACATCAACTACAATAGGGCCATCATAACCAGAGCGCTCAATCTTATAATTACGGGAAAGGGTACCGCCACGACTCCCCCACTTCATGTTGTATTCGCCAACGATTTTAAATGGGCAAGGCAAAGCTACAGCAACCCGAACTTTATCGACAGAAAAATCAGTGGGTTTTGATTGCACATGGGCAACAACGGGTGATTGATCTGGAATGGTTGCTGAAACACCAAGGAGAAAAGAATCAATTTTAGTTTCAGGGTTAGCTTTAATTTTAACTGCAACCTGACTTGCGCCTTTAGCAAAAGATGGAATTGGGGGAATTATCGATATCCCAGTTGGTAAAGGACTAAACGCAAGATCAATTTTTGAATCAAAACCTGGAGGGCGTTCAATTTTCAAATTAAGTGTGGCCTCCCCTGCTCTAAGAAGTGTAAGTGAATTTTCAACAAAATGAATAATTGGGAGTTTGCTTGTTTCGGTATGCACCAGAATACGATAAGTGAAAGATACCCCTGCACGAGCAGGGATTTCCTCGGCTATTTTTAAAGTATATTTCCCCTTGGCACTGGGAGTAAACAATAAAACAGGATCAAGTTCTGCAATTGAAACAGCAGAAGCCAACTCTTTTCCCGTGGCATCAGCAATTGAAATTTTAGGCCTGCAAGGGGAACCAAGAGAGAGCCCTCGTGATTCAAATTGAAGTTTTTGACCTGCTTCTAAATTCAACTCCCAAGAATCAACTTCATCAAGTTTGAGAATTCTACCATTGATAGCGCAGGGAAAAGCAGTGATTGCAGAAGAATTAACACCGGAAGAATTTTCAAGATACTCTGTGGCATTACCAACATCAAACAAAAGATTAGAATTGGGAAAAGCACTACAACCTATGCGATCTGGGGCTTTAAGTTCTACAGTAGGAAGGGTAAGGTTGGAGCCAATGACTTCAAATTTGGTGGTGGTACCAATTTTAGCACCCATAGGATAGACAGATCTAACACTTGGATTTTTAGAAACAGAAAGCCTGTAAACATGAGCAGGGCTACCCTTGCCCGAAGATTCCCTGATGCGAACCAGGTAAAGATCACTTACCGGAGCGGTGAAAACAATGGCGGGATCTACTCCAGAAGCATCATCATTATCAGCAATAATTTCACCCTTTGAATTAACAATCTCCAATCTTGCATCAAGAGGCGAACCAAATTTTTCAGCAGATACAAAGGCATCAATGGTCTCGCCTTTATTTAGTTTTATCTGATAATCATCAAAATCATTTTTGGGATAAATTCTGCCATTGATGGTGATTGGAAGTGAAATTGTGGTTGGGATGTGATAATGCTCAGATTCTTTTTCGATGATTTCGGGGAAGTCGCCTAGTTCAAATTTCCACCCGCCATTAACTCCCTCGGAATTCCAAACTCTAGCAAGCCTTTTAGAAATTGGCGCATATTTATCAATGCGAACGAGTGTCGAAAGTTCTTTGGGATAATCTTCAGCTTGTTGGGATTCGGTAAGAGTTAGAAGAGGACCATCAAACCAAAGAAAAGGAATGCGCTTTAAGGGTGCCTGAATAGAAACGCCTGGACCAAGAATTTCAAATTGCGAATTAGCATGGAGAAAAAGACCACCCACCCGTACTTGAACATCCGTCCCACGCTGGCCTCCCGAGGGAAAAAGATATGAAAGCGTTGGAGGGTTGGCGTCGGCCATTGAAGGCAAGGCAACGAAGATAAGCGCCAACAAAAGATATCTGCTGATAGGAACAGGCATGGTTTAACTTTCAAAACAAGGGGTCAATTTTCCGGCCTTGGTTCACCGCCATGATGGGCCTGCCATCGGGAGTGATAAATTCATGCTCAGGATTCATGCCCATCGTGTGGCAAATAGTGGCAAATAGATCTTCAGGGCCATAAGGATCGGAGGCAGGTTTCTCAGCCTTGGCATCGCTCTTCCCAACTACAACACCGCCTTTGATACCGCCACCGCCGAGGGCAACGGTAAACACGGGTCCCCAATGATCACGGCCTGCATTTTTGTTAATTTTGGGAGTACGCCCAAATTCACCAGTAACTACAACAAGGGTGTTTTCAAGCATCCCTCGTTCGGTCAAATCCTTGAACAAGGAAGCGATAGCCCTGTCAAAAATAGGAAGAAGATCCTGCTTAAGGGTACTGAAATTATTATCGTGGGTATCCCAATTACTATGGTCGATGGTGACACAGCGAACGCCCGATTCAACCAACCTTCTGGCAAGTAGGCAGGATTGGCCAAGGGTGTTTCTGCCATATTCATCACGGAGAGAATCTTTTTCTTTCTGCAATTGAAAAGCAGTTCGTGTTTCGGGGGAAGTCATCAAATCGAAGGCTTTTTGTTGGAAGGTGGAAACACTCTTGGCACCTTGATTAGCTTTCATTTCGCCTGTGGCCCTAAAGCGATCAAGTCGTTCGAGGATATGCTTTCGAGAATCAAGCCGATCTGCACGGATTTCAATTGGTGGTGAAAGATCAGGCACTTGAAAAGAAGGCGAGTTGGGATCGCTTTCGACAACGAAGGGAGAAGCAGTAGGGCCAAGGTATGCGGGGCCACAACTTGAGTGCATTTTGGGAACACAAACATATGGGGGTACGCCCTGATTAGCAGGGGCAAGCTTAGAAATGATCGAACCAATTGAAGGCCTATGATTATTGGGGCTTAGGCCACCATTAAATCCAGCCTGTGGGAAATACCCGGTTAGCATGTAATGATCTGCGGGGCCATGATCAGAATTATTATGGCGAAACGATCGGATCAAACTCAATTTATTCATCTGCTTGCCAATCGAAGGCAACTGATCACAAATACGAATACCCGGAACTGCGGTATCGCCCTGTTTGAATTCACCACGATATTCAGCAGGAGCATCGGGCTTCATATCGAAGGTGTCGATGGTGCTTAACCCACCATGCAGAAAAACATAGATGAGTGATTTCTGCGACTTAGAGGACTGATCATTGGCAAGGAGTTTGGGAAGGGAAAAGGAGTGCCCAAGCACGCCAGCAACTCCCAGACGCAAAATATCTCGTCTGGTTTTTCCATCACAATAACTTTTATTATTCATGCATGCACCATGTTCTTAATGATTAAACAGGAACTCGAGGGAATTCATCATGCCCCAGGCAAGATCTTCCAAAGCTTCGCGTTTTGATGTTGCGTCTTTTGCTTTTGCAAGAACTTCGTTTGCAAGTTCAAGCTCACTCTTATCTGGGAATCGTGAGAAATAGGAAAGGAACAATTCTTCCACGATTTCTTTTTGCGTTGATTTGCCTGCAATCAATCGGGCTATTTTGCCTTGTTCATGATTCAACTTCCGATGCAACTCGGGAGAGTTTAGCTCATGAAGAACCTGAGCAATGCCTGGTTCTTTCTGCCTTTCACAAGAGCAGGAAGATACTCGCAATGGTCTGCCATGAACTTTCAGGAAGTAATCCTGATATCTGGAATCCCATAATTGGATTGCTCGTGTTCCAACAGGATAGCCTTCAAAATTCCCTGGGACACCGGTGGTTTGCGAGATGGCATCAAACAAAACTTCTGCAGGCATGGATTTCAACAGAAATCGGGAATAGTTCCATTCATCGGATTCATTGCCCACTACGGGAGCAGAGGACCGCTGGTAGGTTTCGGATGCTGTAATCAACTTAATCAACGATTTAACGTCGTACTTGTTTTGAATGAGGTGATTGGCAAGTTTAACAAGAAGTTCGGGATGGCTTGCGGGATTGGTATCACGAAAATCATCAATAGGTTCTACAAGGCCATGGCCAAACAAATGAGCCCAGATTCGATTTGCAGCGTTCCTTGCAAACCATTGATTTTCAGGGCTTATCACCCATTGAGCAAACAATTGCCTAGCATCACCCTTGGGTTGCACTTCAGGAAGGGGTTGACCTAAAGCATGGGCAAAAACTTTATCTTTATAACGGGCATTACTACCAGGCGAGGTATTATCACCAACCAAGATTTCCCGTTTACCTGCGTTTTTCGATCGCACCCCAGTAAAAAAAGATTGCATGCCTAAATAATCAGCCTGAGTCCATTTATCAAAGGGATGGTGATGGCATTCAGCGCAAGCAATTCTAACGCCCAAAAAGATCTGGGCAAAGGAACTCGAAAGCTCACCGGGGCTTTTTACGACTTTATAAAACGAACCCTCTGGATGTTCATCCAAGTATCCTTGTGCAGAAAGAAGTTCAAATGCCAACTTATCTAACGGCTTGTTTTCACTGAACGAACTCTTAAGCCAGCGATAATAAGCATAAGCCTGTTTAGTACCAAGAGCCTGTCGGTCAACCCGAAGAAGATCACTCCAAACGAGGGCGCTGTAGTCCGAATACGTTGGCCTATTAAGAAGATCCTCAACAAGTTTGCTTCTTTTATCCGCACTGTTATTTGCAAGAAAAGCTTTTAACTCTGAAGAATTAGGCAGAGTGCCTGAAATATCAAGAAACACCCTTCGGACAAATTCTTCGTCCTTTGAAAGAGGGGAGGCTGGGATTCGAAGAGTATCTAATTTTGTTTGAATCAGGTGATCAATCCAGTTTTCATCAGAATATTTTTTGCCTGCTGTGTACTGATGAACTGCGGGAAGAATTGCCCTAAAGACTGAAGTTTTATTGCGATAGGTAACAAGAATGACAGCTTCACCCGGGATTTCATTCGTAGAAACAGTGCCATGAATATCAACTGAAGCAAGAGCCTCGTGGTTCGAAAAGAATCGGGCATGTGCAGTAACTTCTTTTCTTGAGCCATCTTTTAAAGTTGCAAAAACAGTGAGTCTTTGCTTGGATCCACCTTTTATAATTCGAAAAGGAGGCTGAACTTCGATACCGACAACATCGGGGATCGCATCATTGGTTTTAGGCGCACCACCTTTGATCCAATTGATCACCGTTTGATAATCAGGATTGTTATCTGGAATTCGGGCCCCACCGCCATGCGAAATCATCCCAGACATTTTCCGCACAAACAAACTATTGGCGGGAGATTCGGTCATCACCCTTCGACCGCGACTTTCAAGAAATATGGAACCGAAATCAAAATCTGGATCAGAGCCAAACACTGAAAGCTTAAACCCGTTTTGACCTTCCGCCTTACCATGGCAACCAGAAGAATTACATTGATGTCGGGCAAGGATCGGTTCAAGGTCATGATTGAAAGTCGGTGAAATTTCTAGCTGGGAAGGCTTATAAGAAACAGGAACAACAATTTGTTTGCCTTGTACATCAACAAGCAAACGAGTGTTACCTGCTTTTTTCCCATACACCCTGCCTTGAAAAACCATTGCAATTTCAGGGTTTTCGATACGGGCAGAAACTTCATCGGTTAGATCTGTGATCAAACCATTTTTGTTTTTGCTTTCCACTATAAGAGTGGCATATGAACCGGGTGCGGAAAGACTGATCGAATCTGGAATTGGGTAAACAACATCACCCTGTTGTGAAGTCAAAGAACACAAAATTAGGTAAAGGGCTGAAAACAAAACGGCCTCCTAGGAGGGATCTAAGGCGGGATCAAACGAAGACTACACTATATCGATAACACAGGGAATGAATCCGGGCAACTGTTTTCCGCTAAATCCCAACCCTAAATGGAGGTGAAAGCCATAACAACCATCAGCTAAAGAGCTTAATCTTACCCATACCACGGGATTGTTAAAACCCTCACCTATTTAACTGTTGGCAATGGCATAGTTAGGTGGTTTGAAGAAACTTCATAGTCCCGCTCATCGATTATCGAAATATAAAAAACAATCGGTTTGCCCGCAGGAAGCTTAGCACTTACAACATCATTTGAAGCACTAACAACATCGTTTGAAATCATCGCAGGGATAGTTTCCCATACTCGTTTTTGCCAGGGCCCCTCGTTCGTGGCAAAATGAAGCATGGCTTTTTTAATCGGTATGGCATGTTGAACCTTCACAAAAGCTGATCCATCTATTACTTTCAAAGCATCAACTTTGGCAAGAGGCTTAGTAGCATTCAATTGGCTGTCAATAAAGGCATCCACTTCTTTAAAAGTCCAGATATGCCCATGAGGCATTCGCACTTTGATACAAAGTGTCTTGTTTTCTTTAACCAGATCGTAGCACTTTTTGTAACTATCTAGCGGGTAGGCAAAATCATTGGTCCCGTTAACAAACATGATTGGGCAAGTCACACCCGATAAGTAAGAGGAAGGATCAAAATTACGAACCCAATTTTCTCTTATTGCAACTTCCATTTTGTCTAATCGGTTTTCTTTCCAAACGCTATTTTCATGCAGATAGCCACAACCGTAAACAGGTACTGCAGCTTTCAATCGATCATCCAACCCGGCAATGATGCAGGTTAAATAACCGCCCCAACTTATTCCCGTAACTGCAACTTTATTCCGATCAACCTCAGGAAAGGAAGCAATCATCGTATGACCGCGAAGAACCGCAGCAACGGCATGGTAAGTCCACATATCTTTAGTATTATCCACTTTGAAATCTAGGAATTTTTCTACATCACCTTGACCAGGCCCACCATCAGGCAGCTTTCCGTTGGGTCCATTTCCTGCTAAATCCATTGCTAACGCACAATAGCCACGTTTATTCCAATGTTTAACCCAATCAGGAAAAGCCTTACCCCCGCCGCCATGCACCAAAAGCACCGCAGGAAAAGGCCCCTGCCCTTCTGGTTTGCCGTAGTAGGCGAAAATCTGAGTAGGTTTGCCCTTATAGTTTTCCCCGGGGTAATAAACTTGCTTTACCCCATTAACAGTCTCGGCCCACGAGGGTTCAACCTTTGCCTTTTGCAAGGCAGGAACATCCCAAGGGCCGGTGACTTTAGCGGATTCAAATCCAACAGGGGATAGCGCAAGTAACAACAAGAAAGAAAATTGCAACATAGTGAACCTCGATGAATACTTCATAACAAATCAGTTGTCATTACATTACCGTTAAAAGGTTAGCCATGAAAGAAAATAGCAAAATCGTGCTTAAAAGGTTGCGCATTTGGCTAGTTCAGAACATAATTAGGAAGATTAATTAAAGGCCACCTTAGGTTAACCATGCCAATGCTTCCAGCTTTTGAAATTCTTATTTTCGCCTTGGTATTAGGAACAGAAACTCCGCAACGGGTAACTTTCGAGGAAGATATCAGGCCAATTTTCAAGGCATACTGTTTTGATTGCCATGGAGCTTCAGAAAAACCAAAGGGCGGTTTAGATTTAAGGCTAAAGAAACTAGCGATTAAAGGTGGTAAATCCGGGGCCTCAATTAAAGAGAATCATCCCGAGCAAAGCCATCTGTTACAAAGAATGAAATCAGGGGAGATGCCACCAAGCGAAAAAAAGGTCCCCGCAGAAAAAATCGCCCTTATCGAAAGATGGTTAAAAAACGGCGCGCCAACTTTAAGGAACGAGCCAGACAGTCTTCCACCGGGTATTGGCATTACCGAAGAGGAGCGCAATTACTGGTTCTTTAAACCTCTATTAGAACCCAAAGTGCCAGATATCACTTTTAATCAAAAAAAGCTTGCTCCATTAGATGCATTCATCCTGACAAAGCTTCAACAAAAAAAACTGAGTTTCAACCCAGAGGCTGATAAGCGAACTTTGATTCGCAGGGCTTACCTCGACCTAACAGGATTACCACCAACTATTGATCAAGTAGAACGCTTCGAGAAAAACACTGCACCAAATGCCTACGAAACACTTGTAGATGAACTACTTGCATCTCCAGCGTATGGCGAAAGATGGGCCAGGCACTGGCTGGATGTTGCAGGTTATGCAGATACCGAGGGTGATTCCCCCAACGATTCCCTCAGGCTCCACATTTACAAATATCGTGACTATGTGATTCGCGCACTAAACAGCGACAAACCCTTCAATCAGTTTATCATTGAACAACTTGCAGGGGATGAACTAGCGCCAAAACCATGGGACGAACTTTCGATTCAACAAAGGGAACTTCTTGCTGCGACAGGGTTTTTGCGTTGCGGCCCAGACATCACTGCGGGCGGTGGGGCAATTGCAGAAGCGGAACAAACATTCACCGAATCTATCAAGATCATCAGTTCGGGATTGTTGGGTTTGTCGGTAGGTTGCGCACAGTGCCATGATCATCGATACGATCCGATTAGTCAGGTAGATTATTTCCGCTTTAGGGCAATATTTGAACCTGCATTCAATCCATCACAATGGCGCAAACCTGCAGAACGAACAGCAGCATTGATGACCAAACCTGATAGAGAAAAAAGTGCGCAAATTGAAAAGGTCGCCCAAGAGCTTGCAACTAAACTACAAGCAGACACCAGCAGCACCATCAAAGTGATTTTCGAAAAAGAACTCCAAAAGATTCCAACAGTGTTGCATGAACCAGTAAAAAAAGCATTTGAAACACCTGAAGCAAAACGCACACCAGAACAGAAAAAGTTATTCGAAAAATATCCAAAGATCAATGTCCGGGCAGGCATCATTGATCAATACGACCCAAAAGCCATGGCTGAATTAAAGAAAGCGCAAGTAACCATCGATGCCAAGCGTGCAGAAAAGCCTAAGGAAGACTTCTACGCAATCATGTCCGAAGTGCCTAAAAAGATCCCCGCAACAAAGCTATTTCATCGGGGCGATTACCGCCAACCTTTGCAGGAAATCATTCCGGGGGATTTATCGATTGCTACAGTTCATGAAGCAAAACCATGGGATTGCCCCACCAATAATAATGGCGAAAGCTCTGGACGAAGGCTGGCATTCGCACAGTATCTCACATCGGGTAAGCACCCTCAATTCAACAGAACGATGGCAAACCGCATTTGGGTTTATCATTTTGGGCAAGGAATAGTCGACACTCCAGGCGAGTTTGGAAAACTTGGAACTGCTCCATCGCAACCCGAATTACTTGACTGGCTCGCTTTACAACTCCCAAAAAACAACTGGAGCCTCAAAGCTTTCCACAAACTGATCATGACCTCTACAACCTATCGACAAAGCTCGGTCCATCGCCCAGAACAAGATTCTGTTGATATCAGCAACCAACTCTATGGCAGATTTCCTCTTCGAAGATTGGAAGCTGAGAGCATCCGGGATTCTATACTGAAAGTGAATAACAGGCTGGATCACACTTTGTATGGCGCAGCTATCCCTCTTAAAGAAGATATTGCAGGTGTGATGCATTACCCCGATGCTTCGCCCCGAAAAACTATTTACATGCAGGTTCGCAGGCACAAACCATCTGCATTCCTATTAACTTTCGATGGCCCAAGCCTTTCACCCAACTGCGATAAGCGAACGCCATCAGCAGGTACGCCCCAAGCATTGGCCCTGATGAACAGCGAATTCATCCGCAGTGAATCAAACCATCTTGCAACTTTAATATTAAAGAACCAAACCAACAATATTAACGCACTCATTCTCCATGCTTGGAAAATCGTCTACCAGCGCTCGCCCAATGCAAAGGAACTTACTTTGGCAGCAAACTTTCTTACTGAAAGTAAAGCGACTTATACTGCAACCAAAAGCAAAGACCCAAACCAAATGGCTTGGACCGACCTTTGCCAGCAACTACTGGCATCCAACGAATTCATTTACCTGGAATAATCTTATGATTACACGAAGAAAAGCATTGTTTCAATTAGCAGGCGGGATTGGCGGAGTCGCACTATCCGATATGCTTTTACGCGAAGGATTACTCGCTGCGGATGGCCCATCTAAACCGGGGGAAAATTTCCCTCTGGGCATGGCTTCCAAAGAGCCTCACTTCCAACCCCGCGCGAAGGCTATGATTTCCATGTTCATGCATGGTGGCCCCTCTCATGTTGATCTATTCGATCCCAAACCCGAGCTGCAAAAAAATCATGGCAAAGAATATACAGGCAATATCGCTTACAGTTTCGTGGGTAGAGCCAACAAGAAGCTTATGGCAAGCCCATTCAAATTTTCTAAGCATGGCCAATCTGGCACTGAACTTTCCGAACTCCTGCCACATACCGGCATGATCGCTGATGATATTTGCGTAATTAGATCCATGCACACAGGCCACAATGGCCACGAGGTTTCGATCCGCTTTTTCCACGGTGGCATTGCTGGGGTGCTAGGCCGCCCAACCATGGGTAGCTGGCTCACCTATGCTTTAGGCAATGAATCAAAAAATCTACCTTCCTACATGGTGCTTTCAGATGAGGGCGGGTTACCTGTTGATGGAACCAACAACTGGTCTAGTGGGTTTATGCCTGCTTATTATCAGGGAACCGTTCTAAGGCCGAGAGAACCAAGAATTCTTAATCTTGAACCGCCCAAAGAGGTGCAAGGTATTTCCCAACAACGAAACCTAGCTCTTCTAAACCAACTAAACAAAAACCACAGCTTGCTCCATCCAGGCGAAGCTGAACTTGAAAGTAGGATTTCAAGCTATGAACTTGCCGCTTCCATGCAAGATTCTGCCAGAGAAGCATTTGATCTTTCTTCTGAACCAAAACACATACGCCAACTGTACGGTATCGATGAAGCTGAAACCCGTTCGTATGGCACCCGATGCCTGATAGCAAGGAGGTTGGTCGAACGAGGCGTAAGGTTTGTTCAACTGTTCTTAAGCGGGCAACCGTGGGACAACCATAATACGATAACAAAAGGCCTTTCAAGCATTTGCAGAAAAACAGATCAACCTGCTGCAGCCTTGGTAATGGACTTGAAACAGCGCGGACTTTTAGACACAACTTTAGTTCATTTTGGAGGCGAAATCGGCAGGCTTCCTGTGGTCGAAGGCGAGTTTGATGAACGAGCAGGCAGGGACCACAATGGGCAAGGGTTCTCAATCTGGCTCGCTGGGGGCGGAATAAAACCTGGCATCACTTATGGCGAAACCGACGAAGTCGGGCACCGAGCCGCTGTCAACATCGTTAATCCAAACGATTTCCAGGCAACCATCCTTCACCTTTTTGGGTTAGACCATTCGAAAATGGTTTACTTCCACAATGGCCAAGCTCAGGTACTTACCGCAGGTAAACCTGCCCGAGTGGTTAAAGAAATACTTTGTTAACATCTATTTCGGAACCACTTATTTAAAGGATAAGACATACCATGAATATTGCGCTACTATCATTAATCGTAACTGGCTTTTTGTCGCAACAAACCGCCACAGGCAACAAAGGAATACCCGATATGGCTTGGCGCACACATCTTAAAAAAGAAGTCTTTGAATCTGGGAAAGAAAAACTACTTTACCAGATAATGACGCCTGAAAATGCAGCGCCAGCAACGAAATACCCGCTAGTTATTTTTCTTCATGGAGCAGGCGAGCGTGGTTCAGACAACAACTTACAACTTGTTCACGGTGTTAAAGACTTTGCAAAACCTGAGTCACGAAAATCATATCCGTGCTTCTTGATTGCGCCACAATGCCCCAACGATAAAAAATGGGCGGAAGTCGATTGGTCTGCAACCTCTCATCAAAGGCTAGAAAAACCAAGCGACCCTGCAACACTGCTCCTCAAATTAATCGAAACTTTACCGACTCAATTCCCGATTGATACAAATCGGATTTATATCACAGGGCTATCCATGGGGGGGTATGGCACCTGGGATTTGATTGCTCGAAAGCCTGATTTATTTGCTGCCGCCGTTCCGGTTTGCGGAGGCGGAGATGAAAAAGACGCTCAGATAATAGCTAAAATCCCAATCTGGGCCTTCCACGGAAGCAAAGACACCGTGGTTAAACCACAGCGTTCCACCAACATGATCGAAGCAATCAAAAAAGCGGGTGGTAATCCTAAAGTAACTCTTTACCCTGAGGTTGGGCATAACTCTTGGGTCAACGCTTATTCTGACCCCGAAATGCTCAAATGGCTATTTAACCAAAAGAAATAACATGCACCTTAAAGCTTTAGCATTACTACTATTGATGGGCGTAACTGCCGGCCTTCATGCCGAAAACTGGCCCGCTTTCAGAGGGCCCCTAGGCAATGGAAAGTCCTCAGAAAAAGATCTGCCAAGCACTTGGTCACCTAATGAAAACATCAAGTGGAAACTAAAACTCGCAGGGCCTGGAAGCTCTAGCCCTATCATTTGGGAAAACAAAATCTTCCTCTCCCAATCATTGAATAAAGAGGGATCCGAAAGAGCCCTCATTTGTATTGATAGGAAAGATGGCAAAGTTCTTTGGCAGAAATCTGTCAACTTCCAAGGGAAAGAACCGACACATTCGACCAACCCTTATTGTTCTGGTACCCCAGTCACTGATGGGTCAAAAGTTATTGTTTCTTTTGGATCTGCAGGCCTTTATTGTTACGACTTTGAAGGAAACATTCTCTGGAACAAAGATTTAGGCAAATGTATTCATCTTTGGGGCAACTCATCTTCCCCCATACTTTACAAGAATCTTGTCATCCTAAATTTCGGCCCTGGAGAAAACTCTTTTCTTATTGCACTTGATAAGGCCACAGGAAAAGAAATCTGGCGTGCCAATGAGCCCGGCGGTTCCCCTGCAACTGAAAAAGGACAAGATTGGCTTGGCTCATGGGCCACACCTGTACTTCACACCAAGGGTGACGCAACACAATTGATCATGCCCTGGCCCAATAATATCAAATCCTATAACCCCGATAACGGGCAACTCATATGGACTTGCAAAGGGCTCACCAAACTAGTTTATACTTCCCCGTTGATTGAAAAAGATATCGTCGTCGTGATGTCGGGTTATCACGGAAGCGCAATGGCTGTAAAAACCGATGGCAAAGGGGATGTCACCGAATCCAATAAGCTATGGCTAAATACCTCCAAAAACCCACAGCGCATCGGAACCGGAATCATTCACGACAACTACCTTTTCATGGCAAATGCTGGACCCGGAAACATTCAATGCATTGATATCCTCACGGGTAAAGACCTTTGGGAGAATCAGCGCTTGGGTGCGAATCATTGGGGCAGTATGATTTATGCTGATGGCAAACTTTACGCAACCGACCAAAATGGCGATACTTTCATTCTTGAGGCAAAGCCTGTATTCAAACAGCTAGGTAAAAATTCATTGAAAGAGCATACAGATGCAACCCTTGCGATTGCAGATAAAGAACTGTTCGTTCGAACTTTCCAGCACTTATGGTGCATTAGCGTTAAGAAGTAAAATGATCTGCTTCGGGTCTCGTATTTTATGTCCTTTAATTATTGAGAGTTAAAAACATGAACCACTTAATCTTGGCTGCTGCACTTTTACTCAATCAGTCCTACGGCCCGAAAGTAAAAGCAGATCCAAACAATCCACAACCCGGTTCGATTGGCAGGAAAATTCCCAACTTCGTACTTCCATTGCCTAACGATAAAAAAGCATCCCTTTCTGACTTTAACGAAAGTAAGTGTCTGGTCTTTGTTTTTCTTAGTACAAATTGCCCTGTAAGTAACGCCTATATTCCCACCCTTAACGAACTAAGCCAAAAGTACAAAAAAAGCGAAGTACAATTCATTGGGGTTTATGCAAACTCGGGCGACAATAAAGATTCAGTCAACAATCATGTGCGTGAGTTTAAAATCAGCTTCCCTGTTGTTTATGATGCTGAACAAATCACCTTACGCTTATTTGGAACCCGCAGATCAAGCGAAGCATTTGTGCTAGACCAACGAAGAAACATCCAATATCAAGGGCGAATCGATGACCAGATTAGTAACACTGCCAGAAAAGAAAAACCAGCTATTAATGACCTCGCAAACTCCATCGATCAAGTTTTAAATTTGAAGAAAGTAACCGTGGCTTTTACGGAACCACCGGGCTGCTTGATAACTCATTTGTCAAAAGCCATCAGTTCCAAAATCACTTATGAATCGCATATTGCTGGCATACTCTTCAAGCATTGCGCTGATTGCCATCATCCGGGAACCGCAGCACCCTTTTCATTACTCTCCTACGAAGACGCAAAAAACAACGGAGAAATGATTAAAGAAGTAACTTCGCTTCACACCATGCCGCCTTGGCACGCTGATACCCGCTTTGGACATTTCGCCAACGAACGAAAATTAAGCTCAGAAGAAATCGCCCAAATTGCGTCCTGGGTTGATGCAGGCATGCCTGCAGGCGATCTTGCTAAGGCACCAAAACCCCCAGCTTTTAGCGAAGGCTGGAGATTAGGAAAACCCGACATTGTTTTTCAGATTCCCGAGGAAGTAACAATTCAACCCAAAGGAACCGTAGGCTACAAATACTTCAGCGTTAAAACCAATTTTAAAGAAGACATGTGGTTGCAAGCCGCAGAGGCGAAGCCGGGCAATCGTTCTGTTGTTCACCATATCATTGTATTTTACCGCGAACCAGGTAAAGGAAAGCGCCCTGTTTGGATTGCTGCAACTGCACCTGGCGCTGAACCCGTAATTCATCCTCAGGGGATGGGAAGAAGAATCCCTGCAGGATCCGACATCATATGGCAGATTCATTACACACCCACAGGCAAAGAAGAAAAAGATCGTTCTGAAGTGGCGTTTGTTTTCTGCAAAGAAAAACCAAAGCAAAACATTGAAACCCATGGCATAGCAAATTCCATGTTTCTTATTCCGCCATTCGCATTTAGTCACGAGGTTGTATCTTCCATAACTGCAAAAAATGATGCAGTAATTCTTTCATTCTTTCCGCATATGCATCTTCGAGGTAAGGATTTTGAATACCAACTTCACCACCTCGATGGCAAAGTCGAAACCATACTTTCTGTTCCCCAATACGACTTTAACTGGCAAAACACTTATCGACTCAAAGAACCCCTGAAAGTTCCCAAGGGAAGCAAAATCAAATGTATTGCACACTTCGACAATTCAAAGTTGAATCCTGCAAATCCTGCTCCTTGGAAACCCGTATTCTGGGGCGAACAAACATGGGAAGAAATGATGATCGGTTACATCGATTTTTATTATGTCAATCAAGTTGTTGAACCTAAAGCTGCGGTTAGGGCGAATTAATTGCTATATGCCTTCACCAAGTTGATTAAAATACCCAAGCTTTATTCATAATGATTGCAAAATCGTTCCTAAAGCTTCATAATAAGTTAGCTATTTGTTTATCCTCGTAGGATATCCATAGCCACACCAGTAGGTAGGAAGACCTTTGAATGGTCTTAGATTCATGTTCAATCTTAATTCACCCACTGTGCAAAAATTAAGCAGGAGAAACCTGCTTGAAATTGGGACACTATCTGCTTTGGGAGTTAGCCTACCAAACATTCTTCGTGCAGATCAAAACACAAAGCCCGTCAAAGCTAAATCTTGTATTTTTATCTACCAATATGGGGGGTTGAGCCAACTCGATTCGTGGGATCCAAAGCCCGATTCACCCGAAGGCATTCGAGGGCCCTATAAACCAATTGCAACCAACTTGCCAGGGTTTAGAGTTGGCGAACTTATGCCTAAGCTTGCCTCGAAAGCGGACAAATATACCGTCATCCGTTCTATGAGTCATACCATCCCGGTACATGATATTGCGAATCGAATGCTGCTTGCAGGGCAATCAAACCCTCCTTTAAATGCCCCAGCTTTTGGTTCGATTGTTACAAAATTAAAACCAAGCCCAGGCGATATACCTTCTTATGTATGGTTGCAAAAATTTGGTGGCGGAGCTGCCCCCCCTGATAACACCTATCTTACTGGTGGATACCTCGGTATGGGGAATAGCCCATTATTAATTGGCAACACTCACCTCGAAAATCCATCGATACCCGGATTCAAAATCAATGCATTTGAATCCGCAGGGCTCTCTACCGAGCAACTAGCTAATCGAATCAAACTGCTTTCCCAAATGGAAGTTTCTGCAAACAAAAACAAATCACACCAATCAATCAATGAATTTCGGGACAAAGCTTTCAACATCCTCACAGGAACCAAAGCTAAAAAAGCTTTTGACATAGAACAAGAAAACCTTAAAACCCGTGAACAATATGGCATGCACCCAATGGGCCAAAATCTTCTCCTCGCAAGAAGATTAATCGAGTCAGGCGTTCGAACTGTTGGCGTTGTTGCATGGACAGGCCTTGCACCTAAAGAAAAATTCGTCAGCCTAGAAACCTGGGATATGCATGGCAATGCAGGGATCAGCATTTTCGATAATGGTTGGAACGGCTTAGGTTGGGCACTGCCCCGCTGCGACGAGGCAGTCAGTGCGCTTCTTGAGGATCTTGAAACCCGAGGGCTTCTAGATTCCACATTGGTTGTTTTAATCGGTGAGTTTGGCAGAACTCCAAAAATCAGCAAGGGCGGATCCGCAATCGGAAGAGATCATTGGCCCAAATGCTACAGTGCGATGATTGCAGGTGGCGGAACTAAAAAAGGTTTAATTTATGGTTCTTCCGATTCCACTGCTGCTTATGTCAAAGATAACCCCGTATCGCCAGAAGATTTCGCAGCAACATTATTGCACCTGATGGGAATAGCCCCTGAAACTAGATTAAGCCCTGATGGTTTCACACTTCCAGCAAGCCTAGGGACCCCCATCCAAGGATTAATTTAAAAAATGCTAAAACAATCATCATGCTTGAGCACTCTGATAATATTATTATCTTCCTCAATGATTGTTTTAGCAGAATCCCCCGATGATGTTGCTATGAAAATCATTGTTGAAAACTGCTTGGACTGCCATTCTGGGACTAAACCCAAAGGTGGACTCGATCTTTCAACACGAGAAAATCTTTTAAAAGGTGGTGATAACGGACCAGGTATCGAAATAAACGACTTACTAAAAGGCCAAATGCAGGAAGCACTTGATGAAAGCCGAATGCCCCCCAAAAAACCGTTAGACAAAACCTCTTCTGCCCTTCTTAAAAAATGGATTAAAAGTGGGGCTAAATACCCTACAACCAAAATCGATATCTTCAGCACCACCACCTCGAAAAGAGCAGGAAAAGACTGGTGGTCGCTTCGCGCTTTGCAGAAAACTCCTTTACCTTCTGAAATTAATAACACCTATACATTACAGCCTTTAGATTACTTCATATTTAACGGCTTAAAAAAACTTGATCTTAAACCAAGCGAAATTGCTGATCGCAGAACAATCATCAGAAGAGTTTACTTTGATCTCATCGGTCTACCCCCTGCCCCTGAAGAAGTTACTAAATTCTTGGCGGATAAATCTCCAGATGCTTTTGGTAAAGTCGTGGATAGGCTTCTTGCTTCCCCAAGTTATGGCGAAAAATGGGCAAGACATTGGCTGGATATAGTTCGCTATGGTGAATCGGATGGGTTTGAAAGAAATGCCCCTAGGCCAAATTCTTGGCATTACCGCGACTGGGTAATCAAAGCATTGAACAGCGATATGCCCTACGATCAATTTGTTCAAATGCAAATTGCAGGGGATCGTATTTTTGCTAAATCATCAGATTCAATTTTAGCTATGGGTTATTTAGTAGCTGGAATCCATAACACGGTATTAGGCGCAAATGCAGATGCAAAAGAACAAGCCAGACAAGACGAAATGGAAGATTTAGTAAGTTCCATTGGGCAAACCTTTTTGGGCCTTACCATTAATTGTGCAAGATGCCATGATCACAAATTCGATCCAATCAGCCAGCATGATTATTATCAAATGGTTGCGAATCTTTCAGGTGTAAGGCAAGGAGAAAGGCCAATCCCCAATGAAATAATCACAAAGCAACTTGCAAAAACAAACGAAAGAAAAACCGAGTTATACAAAGCATTAGCAGATGTCGAAAAAATCGCCCTCTCAAAGATGGGCGCCAAAGCTGATTCCATAATTTCAAAACCCATTGCCCAATGGGACTTCCGTAAAGATGATAAAGATTCTCAGGGAAACCTAACCCTTAAACTTGAAGGGAATGCCAAATTAACAGTCAAAGGCCTAGAACTAGATGGAAAGAATTCTGTCGCACGATCTTCCGCATTAAAATCCGATCTTAAAGAAAAGACTTTAGAGGCGGTGGTCCTCCTTTCCAATTTAGATCAAAAAGGCGGGGGAGTGATCACCGTTGAAACCCCGAATGGAACTCTTTTTGATTCAATCGTTTTTGCTGAACAAGAATCTGCAAAGTGGATGGCGGGCAGTAACTTCTATCAACGGACCCAATCATTCAAAGGTATGCCTGAAAACGAAGCGCATTTAAAACCTGTACATCTCGCAATCACATATTCGGAAGATGGCAAAATCTCAGCATATCGAAATGGAAAACTATACGGAACTTCCTACCAAAGCAAAGGTACTGCGGTATTTCCTGCAAACAAATCAATCATTGCTTTTGGCATCAGGCACGAACCACCAAGTGCAAACCACTTACTTGCAGGTACTATTTTAAAAGCCCGAGTTTTCGATAAAGCATTAAACGCCAATGATATCTCTAAACTTTTTGACGAATCCGAAATCTTCATTTCGGAAAATGATCTTACAAGCAATTTAAACCTAGAGCAGATCAAACTTCGACAAAAGATAAAAGAAGAAATCGCAAAGCTTGAGACTGATGAGAAGTCATTATCTAACAATAAAGAAAACGCAACAATTTACTCCGCAATTTCTACCACCCCTTCATCTACAAAATTCCTAAACCGAGGGCAGGTAACAGAACCTGGAATCGAAGTTTTCCCTGGAAACATTCCCGTCCCATCCTTTCCGGGTAACTCAGCCAAAATCCTTCCAAATGCTTCTGATCCCGAACGAAGAGAAACTCTTGCAAAATGGATCACGAACCAAGCTAACCCTTTATTTACAAGAGTGATCGTAAACAGAATCTGGCACTATCACTTCGGTAATGGCCTTGTCGATACACCCAGCGACTTCGGCTTTAATGGCTCCAAACCAACCCATCCGGAACTTCTTGATTATTTAAGCCAATCATTTATCGATTCAGGTTATTCATTGAAACAACTGCATCGTTCTATTGTTCTTTCTCGTACCTATCAGCAAGGATCAAAGCCCTCTGCTGATTCTCTCAAAAAAGATTTTGATAATCGCTATCTTTGGCGCTGGGCACCGAGAAGACTGGACGCAGAATCAATCCGCGATTCTTCACTAAAAACCTGCGGAAGCTTCAATCAAGAAATGAATGGCCCCGGATTTTCTGATTATAAAACAGAATCAATCAATGGCACCACTTATTATAATCCACTAGAAAAATTAGACTTCAGCCTCTCCAGACACAGTATTTATCGTTTTACTCCACGTGGTGCTAATCAAGGTTTGCTGGATAGTTTCGACTGCCCCGACAATTCTTCTGCGGCTCCAAAAAGAAGTAAGACCACAACACCTATCCAAGCGTTGGCATTCTGGAATGGGCCATTTACGCAAAATCTTTCAGAATCATATTCAAAAAATCATTCAGGTTTTGAAGCACTAACTTCTCCTGATCAAAAAATCAACCATGTGTTCAACCATCTCCTTCAACGCCCACCTTTAGATACTGAAAAATCTAAAGCATTGTCCCTTGTAGAAAAACATGGAGTTCCCCCTTTAATAAGGGCAATATTGAACACCAACGAATTTCTCACTTTGGAATAAATCCTTCAATGCCTGATTCTTTTAATAACCGCAGATCTTTCCTGTGTAATGGTAGCCAAAGTATTGCCATTACTGCCCTAGCGAGCATTTTGGCACAAAAGTCTTTTGCAAATGACATCAAGCCAAAAGATAACTCAAAGAAAATCAGAGCGAAACGAGTCGTTCAAATCTCCTTGGTTGGCGGACTTTCACACCTTGATTCGTTTGATTACAAACCAGAACTTGAAAAATTTCATGGTAAGAAACTCCTCACCGACAAAGTCCCAGATACATTCTTTAATCAAGTTGGATTGATTCGAAAAAATGATTGGGAATTCAAACAACGGGGCAAATCTGGGCTCTACATCTCCGACTTATTCCCAAACATTGCAAAATGCGCCGATGATTTGACCATCATTCGTTCCATGGTTTCTGATTCTGCAAACCATACACCCGCATTATTCATTGAAAACAGTGGGTTTAACTCAAACGGATTCCCTTCCATGGGAAGCTGGATTTCCTACGGACTTGGTTCGGAAAACGCTAATCTACCTGTCTTTATCGTGCTCCCCGATGGCAGAGGCGAGCCTAACGGTTGTGCTTCCAACTGGTCGAATGGTTTTTTACCTGCAAACCACCAAGGAGTTATTTTTCAATCAGGAAACCAACCACTCAAAAACCTTTACCCTGCAATAGCGCGAAACATCGAGGAAGAAAAGGACTCCCTTGATTTCCTTAATCAATTAAACGCATCGCATCTTTCAGGATTCCCCGGCGATACAAATCTTGCAGCACGAATAAAATCCCACGAAATGGCAGCAAAGCTTCAACTTTCTGTTCCTGAGGCTACAACCATCAGCAACGAACCAATCCATATCCAAAATCTTTATGGTATCCATCGGCCAGAAACTTCTGTTTGTGCCCAAAAATGCCTGCTTGCAAGAAGGCTTTTAGAAAGAGGAGTACGATTTGTGCAAATCTACTCGGGCGGCCCCATCGCTGGAAGGCCAAGAGCTAGTTGGGATGCTCACGAAAATGTTAAAGAAAACCATTCTGCCGAGGCTTTAAAAATCGATCAACCAGTTGCAGCCTTAATCCTCGATCTCAAACAACGGGGAATGCTTGAGGATACCCTGGTATTATTCACCACGGAATTTGGCAGGACTCCTTTTGCCCAATCTTCTTCAACTACTATTGGAACAGGTAGAGATCATAACAAATACGCTTTCTCGGTTGTAATGGCTGGGGCAGGTTTAAAAAACGGAACAACATACGGCGAATCTGATCCTATTGGTTGGAAAGTTGCAACTAACCCTGTTGCATGGCATGACTTTCATGCGACTGTCCTTCACATTCTAGGCATCGATCACGAACAACTTACTTTCTATCACAATGGTATTCAACGAAGATTGACCAATGTGCATGGCAACATTATCCAAAATATTCTGGCGTAAAACACTCATGTTAAAATCAAAAACAGTGATTATTGCTTTTACTTTTCTTTGTTCGACTATAGTTGCGTTATACCCATCAACTATGCAGGCTTCTGAAGAACAAGAAATGAAGAAATCCCTTGATCTATTAAGGGCGGCAGCCAAGGGTCATATTGAAAAGAAGAGTTGTTTTGGCTGCCATAATCAAGCTTTTCCCATGCTTGCATTTTCAGAAGCAAAAAAAAGAAACTTCAACATTCCCACGGAAGAGATAAAGGCACAATCCGATTTTGTTTTGGAGTTCCTTAAAAAGAATCAAGAAAAGTATTCGGAAGGCAAAGGAACTGGCGGGGAAGCAGATACCGCAGGCTACGCACTCTTAACCCTAGAATTAGCAGGCATCAAACCGAATGAAACCACGGATGCAGTGGTCTCCTATTTTTTAAAACATCAGGCGGCAAATGGTTATTGGAAAGTAACATCTAATCGACCGCCTTCTGAAGCGAGCCATTTCACCACTAATTATTTGGCGCTGCGAGCTTTAAGAATATGGGGGAGCCCAAAATTAAAAACTGAAATTGAAGAAAGAACAAAAAAATCAGCAGCTTGGATATTGGATACATCACCCAAAACAAATGAAGATCAAGTATTCCAACTACTGGCTTATTCTGAATTAAAACAAGACAAAACCATTATCGAAAGATCTGCAAAAGCATTAATCGCAAAACAAAAAGCCGATGGTGGGTGGCCCCAAATAGAAGACATAGATACTGACCCTTACGCAACAGCAACAGCATTGGTTTCCCTGCACCTTACAGGAATGCTCACTAATAAAGACAAAGCATTTCAAGATGGCATCAAGTATTTGATTAAAAACAGAAAAGAAGATGGGTCATGGTTTGTAAAATCTAGAAGCAAGCCATTTCAAACCTACTACGAAAGTGGATTCCCCCATGGCAAGGATCAATTCATATCCGTTGCTGCATCCGGGTGGGCAACTACCGCATTATTGCTATCGCTCGCAGAGTAATCTCGGTCACAGATCACTCTTGGATAGGTATTTTGATTTGCAGTATGTTTTTGTTTCTTTTAAGTTTCAGCAAAACCATATCGCCAGGTTTTTTCGAATCAACAGCGAAGAAAAAGACATCTGATTCTCTTAACAAATCGGACTTCCCATCAAACTCAATTAAAATATCGCCTTTTAAAACCCCAGCTTTATGGGCAGTGGCATGGGGACCAAATTGACCCACATGTTTAACTCGTAATGCCATAGCATCCAATTTTAATCCCTCGGCTTTCATTTCTTCAGCACTCATGCTTTCCAACAAAATCCCACCAAGAACCATTCTTCTCAGCATCCAGGATGAAGAACGCCAGGATATATCGTCCAGCCTTCTCCAAGCTTCAGGCAAAAACAACTCCAAGTTTATATTTTGATTATTTCGTAGAACTTCGACAGGAATTTTCCCACCAGAGGCCGGTATGGTATTCAGCACCCATTGAATATCAGCAATTGAAATAATGGATTGACCATTCACTTTATGAACAACATCATCTTTTTTAAAACCTGAATTATCACCTAACGATTTGGCTTTAACTTCAACCAAAGTTGCCAATGAATCGGGATTAAAGACTAAGCCAATTGATTTTGGGTGTGGATAAGAAAAAAGGACTTCCTCAGAAATCTTTGATTTAATCAGACGAAGATTTTGTTTTATCGCCTCACCTACTTGATGACAATGAATGCAGCTTTGCACTACTTTTCCTTCGTAATCTAATTTAGAAGTATACTTTGTTTTTAAAGATGGAAACAACTCAGGCGATGCGAAATCGGGCTTCGGCCCTTTCTTATTCACCAAAGATGGTTTATTTTTTGGATAATTTTCATGCAATTGCAACACCTCTTGCATTGCTTTTCCCAAACCAACGAGCGAAACATCACCCGACCAGTTGGTTCGATGCGATCGCGTTCCGTACCTACCATAAATGGTACCATCTGCATTCAAAAACATAATTGCAAAGGATTGATCGTAATCAAATTGAAAGAGAGAGAGATCCAAACCATTGGTGCCAACAATCCGAACTCGAACAAACTTTTCCAAAAGCGATTTTATAACAGTATCTTTTTCCATGAGTTCATCGTCTAACTTGACACATTCTTCGCAAGGTAGACAACGAAGAACAACCATCATTGGCTTTTTGTTATTTTTGGCGTCTTCTACGCCCTTGGTGAAATTGTTGTAATGCCAGAAACCACTAGCTTCATTTTTGGTTTTGTCATCTTTAACTTTTTGCTCCCTTGTCTGGCCTAACGATATAGAACCAAACACCAAAGCAGACATAAGACTGCATAACATTAACTTCTTCATGGCACCATATCCTTGGATTTAAATGTGCTACTTACACAAGCTTCAATTTCTTTTGTACTTTTGATGTAATCCAAAGAACTAACAAACCATACCTGTGTCAAATTTTGGTTAAGATCTGATTAGCTCTGCAATGGCTTCGCCTGACCTTATAATCGGAGTGGGTCTGCCACTGAAATCTTTCAAAGTGATATTCTTGTAATCAATACCAAGATGTTGATAAATCGTTGCAAGAAAATCTTCGGGAGAGACCTTGCGCGAAATAGGATCTTCCCCTTTTTTATCGGTGGCACCGATGATTTGCCCGGTTTGAATACCGCCACCCGCAAAAAGAAAAGAGCCAGCTCGCGGCCAGTGATCTCTACCTGGTTGGACGACCCCTGCTGCAGCGCTTGCGACCCCGCCCCCGCTACTTGCAACATTTGAAATACGGGGAGTTCTGCCAAATTCGCCACCAACTGCAACCAAAACGCGCTTATCCAATCCTCGTGCATAAACATCTTCGATAAGGGCGGTCACAGCCTGATCAAAGAATGGAGCACGGTATTTTAGAGCATCAAATACATGATGATTAACTGCATGGTCATCCCAGTTCGCAACCCTGCCACAAAGTGGGCCATCAAATTCTGTTGTAACAATGTCGACCCCTGATTCCACCAAACGCCTAGCCATCAGGCACTGCTGCCCCCAAGAATTCATGCCATAGCGTTCCCGAACTTTCGCAGATTCAAGAGAAAGATTAAACGCTGTTTGGGCCTTAGAACTTAGAAACATATCCAACGCTTGCCGTTCAAATTGATCCATAGCCAAGGAATTACTTGAGTCGTCAATGGATTTTAAAATCTGAGAAAGCGACTTTCGTAGGCCAATTCTTTCAGCAAGCCTATCCCGCTGCGCATCATCCTTAAGCCCAATATTAGGAATTGAAAACTTAGGGTTGTTTGGATCACCTAAAATTTTAAAAGCATCATAACCACCACCAAGATAAGTGGAACCAGCTATGGTAAAGCTGTCGTAACGATCTACGGGATTTACTGCAACATAATTAGGGATGCCTTTAGCGTCACCTGATCGCAAGTAATTGACAATCGACATCCAATCAGGGTACTTTGGTCCGGGTTTATCTTGAGCATCTGGATCACCAGAAAGCATTTGCAAGGAACCCGCAGGATGCCCGCCCCCAGAATGAGCAATTGAACGCAGAAGGGTGTATTTATCCGCTATGCTTGCAAGTCCTGGAAGCAATTCGGTTAATTGGATTCCAGGTACTTTGGTATTAATTTGCTTAAATGGACCACGGTACTCTGCTGGCGCATCGGGCTTCGGGTCAAAGGTATCTAAATGACTGCACCCGCCCCGTAGCCAAACAAGAATAATCGCAGTTTTTTCTGAATGTTTATCAGTTGCGCCTTGGCTTCGCAAGTTAAACAGCCCGGGCATACTAAGGCTTGTGAACCCTCCCAAACCCAAGCGCAGCAATTCACGCCTGCCAATTTTATTAGCACTCGATACAGGGCCTTTGCAAGAAATAAAGGGTTTGTTCATATTGAATTCCAAACTGCATCAAACGATCACCACGATACATAAATGCGATCTAATAACTTTATTCTAACCAATCTAATTAACTAATTCATAGCAATATCTAACAATTCGGGTATCAACTTAAGATCCCTTATCACTTTTTGCGATTTAAACAGAATATGATTGACCCAATGTCAGATGAAGATTACGAATGGTTCAACTTAGATAGATCCAAGAAAGGAAATATAGCTATGCGATTTTTACCCTGCCTTATTGTGTTCACTACTACCCTTGGTTTTGCAATTTCCCAAGAAAACCTTAAGATTATACCTCTGTTTGATGGAAAAACTCTAAAAGGGTGGGATGGGAATGAAAAAGTTTGGCGGGTTAAAGACGGGGTTATAGTTGGGGGATCATTCGAGAACAATCCTAAAAACGAATTCCTCACCTACAAAACAAGTTTTAAAAACTTCATCCTCGAACTTGATTACAAACTTGTTTGCAAAGATGGCGATCCCAATGCGGGGATTCAATTCAGAAGCAAACGTATTGAAAACCCACCCAATGAAATGTTTGGTTTCCAAGCTGACATTGGCAGTTACAAAAAAGGCAATCTTATTTCAGGTAGCCTTTACGATGAATCCCGCAGAAAAAAGTTCCTAGTCCAATCTGACCCCAAGCTTGTCAAAGAAATCGAAAAGCTTGAAGATTGGAACACTTACAAAATCCACGCCAATGGCAACAAAATCGAGTTGTATCTTAATGGAAAAAAAACATGTGATTACACAGAAACCGACAAGACCATTGAAACTTCTGGTTTCATCGGCCTTCAAATCCATGGTAACTCCAAGGCTGAAGTGTATTACCGAAACATTAAAATCCAAGAATTACCTTAGCACTTCTTTAAACCATGCCACAAAACCTAGAGAACAAATCTGGACTTTATAAAACGAATACTCTAGGTTTTGGCATTGCTGGCATAATTTTATTCTGCATGGCTTACTCTCAAGCGCCACTCTATTACTCAAATCAAAACCAATACTTCCTGCATGGCTTCACCAAAGCAAAATTAGGCTATCTTGAAAAAGACTGGTTGGGAAACACTACCGATCCAACCCCTCTATTCAGTGGACTCGTCTGCTTAAGCATAACCTGGCTTAACGAGAACATTTTTTACTTGTACTACGCAATGCTGCAAGGAGTTTTCCTTTCTTGCGCTTGGATTATTTTTCACCGAAAAGCCAAAGCAATTAGCTTTGATGTCAGTCATTACGCTTTATTCAGTGCAATATTTATCCTAATTAATTCGGCAGCATTACGATGGGCATCATATCGCATTTTTGGGCATGATTACCCCTGGTTTTTGCAATCAGGGGTTGCAGGCCAATATATTCTAGGTGCAATGTTCCAACCTTCAAACTTCGGAGTTTTCCTGTTACTTGGCTTGTCTCTTTTTTTGTGTAAGAACCATATATCTGCAACGGTTTTCACATGCCTCGCAGGAATCCTTCACACCACTTATTTATTAAGCGGGGCCTTCATCATTCTTGGTTTCCAACTATATCTGATTCAAGAGGGCAAGGTAAAAAAAGCCCTTGCAATTGGACTCTTAGCCCTGTTATTGGTGGCCCCGTCAGTCATTTACGCTGCAATCAACTTTCAACCATCAACATCGGAAGGTTTTAAAGAAGCGCAGGAATTCCTCGTAAAATTTAGACTTCCACACCATTGTTTGCCAGGGCTATGGCTGGATTGGATCGCATGCCTGCAAATTGTTTGGATCATGTTTTCCATCTTTCTTTTAAGGAAGCAAAAAGAATTAACGGTAATCCTCGTTCCGTTTTTGCTGGGAACTATTTTAACCATTTTACAGGTCGCAACTCAAAGTAATACTCTTGCGTTATTATTCCCATGGAGAATGAGCTCGGTACTTGTTCCGCTTGCTACCATGCTAATCCTTGCTGAATCGATGGTTCTATTAAGCCCTGTTATTTTGAACCTAAAACCACTGTTGCCTTCCATAATTGTGACGGTACTTCTTGGTTTGCTAGGGATTGCAATTCCCACATTCAAAGTTGGATTTGTCGTCAATGAAAACGAAAATGCTATCCTTGCACACATTAAAACTAACAAGACAATTGATGATCTTTATTTAATTCCTGTGAATGTGCCGAATCTTGCTGGAACAACACGGGGATCACTTTCAAGCGATTTCAAACCCATAGGTAAAAAGACTACCGACTCTAGAATTGTCCCCATCGAAATGCAAAGATTTCGTCTATATGCGCAGGCCCCTCTTTTTATTGATTTTAAATCGATCCCATACAAAGATGAAGATGTACTCGATTGGCATAGGCGCCTTTTACTCGCTCAAAATTGGCATAGGCGCTTATCAGAAAGCAAATCCCCCGAACTTCTTGATGAATTAAGAGCACAGAAAATAAGTCACATTGTTACCAGTACAAAAGTTGATCTTGATCAATCCGAATTAGAATTAAAGTTTAGCGATGAACATTTCAAGCTCTGGAAAATAAAAGAAGCCCGAAACCCATAAGGCCTCGGGCTTCAAGTGATTACACATCTACTATTTCTTAAACATCGTGTGCGATGGGTCGCCACGAGATAATAAATAGGCAAGCAAATCTAGAACTTCATTTTCATTGAGCGTTTTTAAAAGATCTTGTGGCATCAATGAAACAGGGGAAACTTTAACCGACTCAACATCTTTTTTCTTCAAGTCTTGAACCTTGCTGGAATCTTCAGGATCTGTGACCACGATGAGTGATTCTGCGTTTTCGCTGACCACTTTTCCGGTGATGAATTTCCCGCTCTTGGTTTCAATAATCGAAGCCTTGTATTGATCAGAAATCACCTTGTTGGGTTCAACAATCGATTCGCACAAATCTTTCAAACTGAATCGGCCTGCAACTTGGCTAAGATCTGGGCCGGTAGCTCCGCCATCTCCATTGTAACGGTGACAAACCACACAACGTGAAGCAGCATACATTTTCTGACCATTCTTAAAGTCGCGCTTAACCAGCTTGCCATCAGCTAGCTGAACTAATTCCGCAAGTTTGTATTCCTTACCAGGGCCGGTAGCCTTGGGCAATGCTGGCGCTTTATAAGGCTTTTTCAAGCCTAAAGCTTCGATTGCCAATCTTTCATTATCGGTGGCATTATCGAAAGCTTCTTTTTCGATGTTATTCAAAAAGCCCTGATAACTAGATCCGCCATTTCTAGTTCGTGCATCGTTAAGTGCTGTAAAATACATCTTACGCTGATCGATATTCCAATTTTCCTTTAGATTACGAAGGGAATACAGATAGTAATTTTTCTGAAGGTCAGGGAAATTAGAATACATCTTGGCAATGCCACCGCCATAACCACGATTTCGCAAAAGCAACTCTTCCATTTCTTTACCGTCAACAGGCTTGGAAGGTTGCATCAGCAATTGGGTTATTTTAGCTGCAATGGTGGAAGACTTTAAATAAACGAGAAGATCGCCAAGATCACGATTCAATCGCTCATCATTTGAAGGGAAGAAAGAGTCAAGTTTAGCGGCTAATTTGGCTGCAACTTCTTTTGCAGGTTCGCCCATGCGAATGAAGACGAGTTGATAAGTCCTGATGATTTCAAGCTTTTGATTTTCAGAAAGGGAAGAGAATTCAAGGGTATCAAGTGCTTTAAGCGCCTGGGTTTGCAAACTTTTATCTGCCTGCCTAGCAAGAGCAACTATACCTTGGATTAGTGGTTCTGGGCTTTTTTCAGCCAAGACTTTATCTTGCCAAGTTTTGGGGTCTTGGTGTTCTAAAGCAACTCTTGCTGCATAGCGAATGAATCGGTCTTCATTACCAAGATTAGAAAGGATAAATTGCAATTGGTCAGCAGAAACTTTTGTAGGGTTATGAAAAGCTTCAAGTTTCTTACGGATCTCACGATCTTTAGCACCTTCTTTGTCTTGAAGTTCAGCAGGTGCGGTAGATTCCTTACCTACATAAGTAACTCGAAACAATTCAGATTGAGCACCTCGGCCGCCTACTGAAAAATAAAGAGCACCATCTTTTCCTGCAACAACATCTGTCAATGGTAATGGGGTGCGGGAAACGAATTCTTCCTTTACTGCTTTATATGTACTACCCATGGGGGAAATATGAATTGCGTACATGGTCCCGAATGTCCAGTCACAGATATATAGAGCTTTTTGGTATTTCGCAGGGAACTTTGTTCCATAACCAAAATCAACTCCCACAGGGGAACCAGGCCCAATGTCGACCATTGCTGGAAGACTATCTACATAATGGGCAGGCCATTTGCCGGTACCACTTCTCCAACCAAGTTCACTACCGCTGGGAGCGTGATTTACTCGAGTTGGGCGATACCAAGGCATCCCCATATCCCATTCCATATCTGCATCGTAGACAAACATTTCGCCATCTGCATTTAGCGCAATATCATATTGATTGCGATAACCACTACTTACAATTTCCCAATCTTTCCCATCGGGATCAGTTTTAGCAACATACCCACCAGGTGCAAGAATACCTCGTGCATGGCCATTGGCATCCCACTGCCTTGGAAGCAAATGGTCTTCGCCCCAATTGCTAGGCAATCTGCTAGCATTAAAGTTTTCTGGTGGAAGGGTATGGTTACCACAAACTACTAAAATAGATTTACCATCGGGAGACAACCTAAGTGCATGGGGGCCATGCTCGCCACCACCACGCAAGGCCTTAAGCTTTACAACTTCATCGAATTGATCATCGTTATTGGTATCGCGAAGGCGATAAAGCCCACTTCCCTGACCACCGTTTACAGAAACATACAAACTGCCAAAGGCAAAAAGCATGCCTTGCGCTGCACTCATTTTGACTTCTAGCTTTTCAACTTTGACATCCCCTGCAACACCTGGTGCAGGAACAGTAATACGATAAAGGCCTTTATCGCCTTGGTCGGAAGCAATGATTCTGCCTTTAGGATCAACGGTAAGGCAAACCCAAGATCCGAGTTTATCTTTTGGAACTGTGAAAAGTTTTTCAACTTGAAAACCTTCAGGGACTTTGAAATTAGAATTGGAAGCGGTCGCACCAGCACCTTCCCCAGTTAAGACATTACCCCAAGGAGAATCTCCCAACTTAGCCACCTTTTTAATAGCAGAGGCCTTCCCAGCTTTACCCGTTTCAACAGCTTTCCAAGAATCATCAGAAATCACATAGGATGACTTTCCATCTGCAGAAGTCATGACCATTTTAAATACGAATCCAGCAGCAGAACCTTCATTTTCAACCAGAGCCTCGATTGAATTATTTCCATCTTTCAGAAGCTTGGTAACATCCTGTTCAACAGGAGTTTTCCATTCGGAACTTTTGCCAACATCAACCCCGTTGATTTTCAATTTCACGATATTGTCGCAAGCAAATTTTACCTTGGCTTTTCCGCCAGTCCATGCAAAGTCCTTAGTCAAAGTATATTTGGTGTTGGTATTTGCGCCCCAGATCCAAAAAGGATTAGTGCCTGCTGCAAACTCATTAGAGTTTTTGGTCTTGGCAGGAGTAGTGGCGTCCTTATTTTCAGCAGTAGCCATAATTTCAGGAGTCTGGGTAAAAACCTCTTTCTCCCAGGCAAACAATGTTGCCTGACAAGCCACAAAAGCTCCTGTTAATATCAATCCCAATCTGATTTCAGAAAACATAGCCACTCCTTGAATATTGCAAACAGATCATTTTAAATGAAAAATAAAGCCAAGATGCTATTAAATACTACTCAAATAACCAAAACAATCCCAAACAATAATAGAGATGAAACAAAAGCCAATTTTTCCAACCTATAGAACTTAATGGCGGATTATGTTACCTTATTCAAGTAACTGATTCTCTAAATGAAAAAGAATTTCAAAGATATGAGCAGTGCTTCGATTTCAATGCCTAGTTTTCCAATAAACAAGCAAGAACCTGCACCAAGTGCAATGATTCTTGTGGTGGATGATAATGCATGGAACCGCGAAACGCTGGTAAAATTACTAATGGAGAGAGGGATTCAGGTCGTTTCAGCTGAAAACGGGATGAAAGCGCTAGAACTTATTGGGAACAATAATTTCAGTCTCGTATTACTTGATGCAAAGATGCCAAAATTCAATGGTGTCGAAGTATTAAAAAAAGCCAGAATCAGTTTCACCCCACTAGAACTCCCAATTATTATGATGACTGCAAGGGGTGAAGCAAAGGATATCATTGCAGCGCTGGAACTTGGGGCGAACGATTACATTACCAAGCCGATTGATTTCCCCATCGCATTTGCCCGTATTCAAACCCACTTGTTGCTTAACAAATCATTTCGGGAAATCGAAGAACTAAAGCAAATCCTTGGTGACAAGAATGAAAAGCTAGAGACAGCAAATCGCAGATTGAACAGAGATCTTGAAGCCGCTGCCGCCATTCAGCAAGCGCAATTGCCCGATGATTTACCAATATTTCCTGGAGTCAATTTCGCTTGGATATTTGAACCCCACGAAAAACTTGCAGGGGATATGCTGCATGTATTCCCTATTGGAACAAACAAGGTTGGATTTTTCGTACTTGATGTAAGCGGCCACGGTGCGCCAGCCGCCCTTTTATCAGTGACTGTTTCCCGCCATATCACAGGGTTACAAGGCGAAGCAGGAAATAAGTTACTCGAAAAACCCGAGAAAATCCTCGCTTCACTCAATCAAAAATTCACCATGGATAACATGGGCGACAACTTCTTCACCATCGCTTATTGTGTTTTAGACCTCACAACGCTTGAACTAATCTACTGCCTAGCTGGGCACCCAGGCATGATTTATCTGCCAAAAGGTAGTAACCCCACGGTACTTGATAAACCCGCTATTCCTATCGGCCTTTTCGATGACTCGGTTTATTCCGAAGAAAAGTTACAGCTTCACGATGGCGATCGGCTTGTACTTTACTCCGACGGAATCATTGAAGCAGTCGACCCAGAAAAGCAATCCTTCGGCAAGGACAATTTGAAAAACAGTCTACACAAATCAATCGATGCAAAGTTGCCAAAATCATTCAAGCAAGTAATGAAAGATGTAAAAGACTGGTGCAAACCGGGAAGGCCAGCAGATGATCTAACAATCCTAGGGATCGAAATCAACAAAAACAAATAGTTTGCTCGGAACCCATACCCCTACCTTCGGTAATCTACCTTAGAACACTTAACATTTTGGAGATAAAATCATGCTTCCTGGAATTAAACTTTTCGATCTTACGAACAAAACCGCAATCGTTACCGGGGGCTCGAAAGGATTAGGCCTAGCAATGGCAGAAGGGTTGGCCTCTGCAGGGGCAAATCTCGTCATCATCAGCAGAAACGAAAAAGAGGGTAAGGCCGCTGCTGAAAAAATCATCGCTGAATACAAAACAAAAGCCATCGCAATCAGCGCAACGGTAACTTCGGAAGAAGAAATGCAAAAAGCAGTGGCAGCCACAATCAAAGAGTTCGGCTCCATCGATATTTTAATCAATAATGCAGGCATTAATATTCGTGGCCCGATTGATGAACTTTCTTACGAAGATTTTAAAAAAGTACAGCAAACCAATGTTGATGGTACATGGCTGCCTAGCAAGGCAGTGGTGCCACAGATGAAGAAGCAGAAATCAGGAAGAATTATCAATCTTGCGAGCACGCTAGGTGTTGTAGGCTTGGCCAACCGCACGCCTTATGCGACTAGTAAAGGCGCAGTGGTTCAAATGACGCGTGCTTTGGCATTGGAACTTGCACCATTCCATATCACTGTAAATGCTATTTGCCCAGGGCCATTCCTCACCGATATGAACATCCCCATCAAAGACGATGAGAACACTAAAAAGTTTATTGTTGGTGCTGTCGCATTAGAAAGATGGGGCGAACTCCAAGAGATACAAGGCGCTGCCCTTTACCTTGCCAGTGCAGCTTCAAGCTATACAACTGGAAGCCTTATTACCGTTGATGGTGGTTGGACAGCCCGGTAAATCCAACCAAAACCTTTTATCTTGAAGCTTTAAGAAACGCAACGAGATCTGCTAGTTCCTGCGGAGTGAATTGTTGATCGAGCCCCGCAGGCATTACGGAAACAGCACCCGGTTCCATAATTTCAATATCCGCCCTGAGAATGCGCATTTGCTGATCAGGGCCAGTTATTAAAACAATATCATCAGGCGATTCAGATTTGATCAATCCTTGAAAAACCTTACCAGAAGAAGTCGCAATTTTTATTGGTTCATAACTTCGAACAAAGCTTGCGCTAGGGAAAAGAATCGCCTCGAGTAAATCGCGCTCACTTCTAATCTGACCAATCTTAGTGAGGTCTGGGCCAACCTTGCCGCCCAAATATCCGATGGCATGGCATACAATACAGGCTGCCTTTGCATTTTGAAAAACAATCTGCCCCTTACGGATATCCCCTGTCGAAATCAGAGGCAGAATCACCTCCAACTTTTCATATTGTTTAGATAATTGTGCACGGATATCAACTTGTAATTGATCAGCTTCTTTTTGAACATCTGGCCCAAGCTTCTTAAGTTTTTCCTTGATCGTTTCAATTCGAATAGATCCGATGGATGGAGATTTGCGAATCGCTGCCAGCAATCCTTTCCCAATATTTTCATCCGTCACCCCTGCATAAACATCTAACAACCGATCCAATTCTGCAGGGCTTGCTTTTTCTAAAACTTTAAGCAGGGATACCAACTGAGCAGGAGACAACTTCGCTTTGGCTAAAGTTTCAGCGGTACTTATTCGTGTAGAAACAGCCTTATCTGTACTAAGGTTTTTCAAAAACAAAGGCTCAAAGTCATCATCGCTGATCTTAAAGCCTGTAGGAATCAACGAAAAAGCTAGCAACCTTAAATCACTTTCATTCTTGCCATCACCTGCAAGCGACCCGACAGATTGCGCAACCATTGAAAACTTGGCAGCACTTAACCTCAGCGATTTAAGTGCCTTTAAAGATTCCAACACCATCGATTTATCTTTGGAACTCAAGGCAATTAAAATCGAATTCACCCACGATTCAGGTATATCTTTTACGCCTGAAGATGCCATGGTTCGTAGTGCCATTTTCCGAATGGCTGGCTTTGTTGTTTCCTTCGACACCAAATCTGCGAGTATGCTGGCAATCAATGGCGCCTGATGCAAACTTCCAAGCCGATTAAACAAATCAACTATGGCAGGATCATTCTCATTAGTTTTATCAAGTGCTGTTTGTAAATGGGGTGCAAGGGCGTTGCCCCATTCGCCATGCCTTGAAACGATCCACCAGGCAGAATCGCGCAATGATTTATCAGGGGAATTTAAATCTTCCAACAACCATTCCACCTTTAACTTTTCAGGCTTCCCCATCTCCAAGGCATGAAGGCATACCTTTCGTACATTTGGATTCTTACTTGCTAGGCCCTCAACAACAGTATCAAAATCTTGGATTTCATAAAGCGCATAAGTAAGGGCATGCGAAAGCACCCGATCGGTTGTTTTTTCTGCACCACTCAAAATCAACGGGATAGCTTGTTTATCTTTTGTACGGCCTAGTATCTCTGCAGTCAGCCTTTGTTCGGGTAGGATAGACTTCTTCAATAAAGAATAGAGCTCATTTTTATGCGCATTACTCCGATGCAGCGATAAAGCATTCAATGCCGCAAGCCTTACCTTTTGTGAAGGGTCATTTAAACTAACTTTCAAAGCAAGCAAGGCGCTTGGAGTTCCCAACTTACACAGCGCCCAAACAGAAGCAATTCTTGCATCAATCTTGGTTTCGGGAACATTAGCTTTCAAAATTTCTTCAACTGCAACCTCCCCTTTTAACGCAAGGGCATCAACTGCTTTTCGCCTTACTACAAAGCGTTCATCGGAAAGCATTTGAACCAACTTGTTTGCCGTGGTGGTTTTAAAATCCACTTTGATTCCGTTGGGGTCTGATACAGTTAAAGCATCTGTTTTCCGGATACGATAAATTCCACCTCGCACATCGGGCTTGACTAACCCAGGTTGTGAAGTCGGGCAACACAACTTATACCAACCACCTGTATCGATCACTAAAAGTGAACCATCAGCATCTTCAATCACATCAGTTGGGTGAAAATCAATCTGATCAGAAACAAGAAAATCTGAATCTTTAGAAGATAGCCCCGCGCCTTGATACTCAAGTTGATGCCTGGTGATTTTTCGCATGTTGAACGAACAGGCAAATAAGTTGTCTTTATAATCCTTGCCAAACGCATTGGATTCATAAGCATGCAAACCACAGGGTGCAGCGGCGCCCAGATGGCTTAGCACAGGCATAACTTCCGGTGAAGTCCAAGGGTGGGGGCTTAATACGCCATGAACTTTTCCATAAATGCCACCATAAATAGCATGGATCAAGCCATCGCGAAGCCCATTGGCTGGGTGTTGAAAAAAAGTTGTAGTAAAGATTCTTTCGCCTGAAGAAGTAAAAGCTACGTCAACCGGGTTATCCATGCCACCGGTCATCACGTGCTCAAAACAGCTACCATCAGGCTTCGAACGAAAAATATGACTGGCATTAGTGCTTAATGGGAACGACCCCGAAAGTTTGTATTCCTGTTTGGCAAATGCTCCCTTGCACCAATAAATAAAACCATCGGGACCTGAATAAGGGCCGTGCAAATCGTTGGCGCAACCTGTGAGAGTTTTACCTTGGAACCACTCCACCCTATCTTCAGCAACTCCATCGCCATCTTTGTCGGTTAATTTCCAAATCGAAGGAGGCGCAGCAACATACAACGAGCCATCGAGCCACATCGTACCTTCAGGAAACATCATGTTTTCAGCAAAGACCGTGACACTCGCGAACTTGCCATCAGTGTTTTTATCTTCCAGCCTTAATATCCGATGGGGCTTTTTCTGAAGTTGCACATCAGACTTTTCATTCGAACCAGAAGAATCGGAAACATACAACCGACCTTGATCATCAAACGCAGCACTGATGGGCCTTGGCACCACATCGGACGAAGCACATACGGTAATATCAAAGCCAATAGGAAGCTTGAACTTATGGCCATTCAGTTGCACTTCTTTGTATCCGTCTGGGATAGAAACTTCGGGCGCAGCAGGTAATCTTGATCGATCACCTAAAATTGCCAAGAGAATAAAACTAAGAAACACCCAAACGGATACAAGTCTGAACATGGCAAGTTTCCTATTTAGCAAACATGGGCCCTGAAGGATTCCCACGCGAAAGAATATAAGCCAAAAGATCAAAGATTTCGTCTTCTTTCAAGGTATCAATAAGGCCTGCAGGCATCATCGAAACCTTGGAAGTCACAATGGTTTCAACCTTACGATGATCCACAACTGTTATTGCAGTAGGATTAAGCATATCGGTATTCACCATAATGTTATTACCAGAAAGATTGATGATCCTTCCTGTGGTGAGTTTGCCATCATCGGTACTGATAATAACACCCGCATATTGGTCACTGATAACCTTGTTTGGATCAATCAAGGATTCAAGAAGATCGCGTTTGTTAAATCTTCCTGCTGCGTTGGTAAGATCAGGTCCCTGTGCGCCACCTTCGTTTTCATAACGATGACAAGCCACGCATCGGGTCTCTGCAAACAATCGTTTACCTTTTTCAAAGTTCCTACCGCCAGCAAGATTGGCATCCAACTTGTCTGTGGAAAGGTCAGTCATTTTCCAGTTCTTGACAAAGTCACGCTTTACTGCAGGGGCAGCAATTTCGGTCAAGGCAGGCTTAGCTTCAAGAATTGATTTAAGGTCTTCTTTTTCTTTATCGGAAAGAATGACCAAGGCGTCGCGCTTGATGTTTTCAATAAAATTACCAAAGCTCATGCCACCTTTATAACCAGCGGCCTTGATGAACCATGAAAAGTAATCTTTTTTAAGTTCAGGATTCCAACCAGTGCGAAGCATGCGCAACGCCCGGGCGATTTCCATCTGGTCTTCCTGCGTTGCTGCATTTTTAAGAAGTGCAACACCCTTCATCGCAACTGTTGGTGATTGAAGGTAAACCAGCATTTGGCAAAGTTCCGCATTTACAGTTTTGTTATTTCCGGGAAGAGAAACATCTAACTGGGTTGCCAAGGTTTTTGCAGTTGCTTCATCAGGCGATCCCATACGAACAAAAAGCACACCCATAGTTCTTAAAAGATCGAGCTTTCGCGTATCATCAAGCTTGTCAAAAGCTATGGACTTCAAAGCAGCAATGATTTGCGATTTCAACTTCTGGTCAACTTCTTCTTTTTTATGCTGAGGGTCGGAAGAAGTGGATCGAACTAGAGCAAGCAAAGCAGGAATTGCTTTGTTGGGATCTTTTTCTGCAAGAGCTTTATCCTGCCAAAGTTTCACATCTTGATGCTCAAGTGCGACCCTCGCTGCATAGCGGATGAATCGATCAGGGCTGCCAAGATTATCCCAAGCTTTTGCAACGGCTTCGAGATGATTGGGTTCGTGAAATTTCTCTAACCCCAATCGTATCGCACGATCTTCAGAACCTTTAGAATCACCCTTCGAAAGTGCGGTAGATTCTTCCCCTGTATAAGTTACGCGATAAAGCCCGGATTTTGTCTTTCTACCACCAATTGCAAAATACAATGCACCATCTTTGGGGTTCACAACTAAATCGGTCAAAGGCAAAGGAGAACCAGAAATAAATTCCTCAACCTCAGCTTTGTAGGTGCTTCCTGAAGGAGAAAGATGGACAGCATACATTTTGCCGTAACTCCAATCGCAAACGAAAAACGCTTCCTGATACTTCGCAGGAAATTTGGCACCGTAGCCAAAGGTTACACCTGTTGGCGAACCTGGCCCTATATCTACGACTGCGGGCAGACTATCTGCATAGTGAACAGGCCATTTCCCTGCACCATTTCTCCAGCCAAACTCGGCTCCACTTGTAACATGGCAAATTCTTGTAGGGCGATACCAAGGGGTGTTGAAATCCCATTCCATATCAGCATCGTAAGTAAATAATTCGCCCTGCCTGTTAAAAGCAGCATCGTATTCGTTACGAAACCCAACCCCTAATATTTCCCAGTTCTTCGCATCGGGATCAATCTTGTAAATGGTTCCGCCAGGCCCCATAACCCCTGCCATAAATCCCCTGCCATCTGGCATACGGGGAAGCAAATGATCTTCACCCCAGCGAACTGGAACCTTGCTAGATTTGAATTCAACCAGTTTGGTTTGATTACCGACAACTACAACAAGGCTTTTACCATCGGGAGAAAGTAAAATGGCATGAGGACCATGCTCGCCACCGCCTGAAAACTTCTGCAGCATGGTGACCTGATCTAATTGATCATCACCATCGGTATCACGCACTCGATACAAACCGTGCTCAAACTTACCACCTTTATTGACCATCACATAAAGGCTGTTAAAAGCCCATAGAAGCCCCTGAGCTTCGCCAATATCTGCTGGTATTTTTTCAACTAGGGTAGGAGTTTTTGAATCGCCGATAGGAGGAGGTGTAACCCTGAAAAGCCCGCCATTCTGATCTGAAACAATTAACCGACCTTTGGGGTCGGTACACATTGAAACCCAAGAGCCTTGAGTAGCAGCGGGAACCGAATGAAGAAGCTCAACTTTAAAACCTTTGAGGGTTTTGATTTGGGCAGGAGAAGTAGCTGGCGGTTCTTTGCCCGCCAGCTTGGGATCTTCTGGTGCTTTCTTTTTGCCTGGGCCTTTACCTGTTTTAGTTACTTCTTTTTTTTTTCTTCAGGGCTGCCAGCTAATTTCTTAAGCGTGATTTCTTTGAATTGCACAGTCATTACTGGGCCAACATGAATTTGAAGTGCAAGAACACCACTCTTCAAAGCCTTGGGTGATTCATCAAGAATTTCAGCAGTTACATTGCCATTGATCATATGAACCAGTTTGTTACCGTTTGCAATGATAACTAAATCGTTCCAATCATCTTTTTTGATAGCAGCTTGAAGGTCTGCAGAAGACTTTTCAGTCTTTCCTACAACTTCTTTTTTGTTATCAGCATTCCACTTTACCTTTTCGCCACGGCCACACATGATACCTCGACCACCAGCAATACCACCTTCATCATAAAGAATGCCAGAGAAAGTAGCGCCAGCTTCGAAGTCACCTTGATAGCCACCAACCCTTGGCCCAAAATCGCCTTGGCCCATTACCTTGCTGCGATATTGAATACCAGAGTTACCGCCCACAATCTTGTACTTGCATTTGAATTCGAAATCGCTGACATCGCCACCTTTCCAAACCAAAAAAGTATTATGCTTGAGTTTGTTATGGGGTTCGTTGCCTGTTTTACCGGTGATTGCGCCATCTTCTACGGACCAAAGCTTAGGGTTTCCTTCCCAGCCTGTGAGATCTTTACCATTAAAGATTGAAGTTGTTTCTTCTGCAGAATAAGCAGTAAGAGCAAATACAAAACCTACTAGCAAAATCGACAGGATTCTCATGATCAAACTCCGGTGGAATACAAAACAAAGGCGGGAACTATCATTGCAATAATACACGACCTTACGATGTATTAAAGATAATGCAGTTTAAAATAAGAATCCAGCATTAGTTTGAAGATAATTGCAAATATTTTAATGCAGCCTTTGTAAGTTAAATATTGAACCATAATCGCTTACAATCTATGCTAATCACTGAAATCGTTTTCCTTTCGACATCATTAATATTTGTTTCAGGGGCAATAGTATGAGTGCTAAGAAGTGGAATGTAGCAATGGTGGGCTTGGGTTTTGGTGCAGAATTCATGCCGATCTACCAAAACCACCCTCTTGGAAACATTTACGCCATCTGCCAACGAAACAAAGAAAAGCTGAACAAAATAGGCGACACCTTCAAGATTGAGAAACGCTTTACTAACTACGAAGATGTTTTAAAAGACCCAAATGTAGATTTCGTGCACATCAATTCCCCCATTCCTGATCATGCGCCTATGTCCATCGCTGCACTCAAAGCGGGCAAGCATGTTATGTGCACCGTACCGATGGCAACCACAGTCGAAGAATGCAAAATCATTGTTGATTTGGTAAAAAAAACTGGCCTCAAATACATGATGGCGGAAACAGTTGTTTACTCTCGCGAATTCCTTTTCATCAAGGAAATGTTTCAAAAGGGCGAACTTGGAAAAATCCAATATATGGCTGCTTCCCACCCACAAGATATGGATGGTTGGCCAGACTACTGGCAGAAAATGATCCCGATGCATTACGCAACCCATGTTGTCAGCCCATGCCTCGGGCTGGTAAATGGCAAAGCTGAAAATGTTAGTTGCTTTGGTTCGGGCACGGTAAGGGAAGAAATCCAAAAAATATCAGGCAACAAGTTCGCTGTCGAATCCTGCCATATCAAAATCAAGGACTCTGATATTGCATGCCATATCTGGAGGTTCTTATACGACACCGCAAGGCAATACCGCGAGAGTTTTGATGTATATGGCACTAAGAAAAGCTTTGAATGGAGCTTGGTCGAACACGAACCACATATCATTCACACTGCTAAAAAGCCCGAACCTGAAATCCCCAGCAAGATAACTGTTCCAGATTTTGCGCACTTGCTTCCTGAACCCATTAGAAGGTTCACCCTTCCTTCTGAAATTCATGATGCAGGGCACCTTTCATTCTTGCAGGGTGGTGGGCATGGCGGTTCCCACCCGCACATGGTTAACGAATTCTTGAACGCCCTTGCAGACAACCGCGACCCATGGCCCAATGCCACTCAAAGCGCAAACTGGACCTGCGTTGGTATTCTTGCCCATGAATCCGCATTACAAGGTGGCAAAGTGTTAAACCTCCCTGATTTCACACTATAAATAATATTGGATTAGAAGCTTTCAAATTAAAGGCCTTAAACATGAAGAAGTTGATTTTCAGCGTTTCAATTCTTGTTGCGGTAGTGTTTGGCCTTGGAATAAAAACCGGGATCCGGGCGCAGGATAACAAAATCAAACTGTTATTCTTAGGCGACAATGGGCACCACAAACCCAACGATCGCTTTCGGCAAATTCAGCCTGTTCTTGCAGCTAAGGGCATTGACCTTGTCTACACAGACAAAGTTGAAAGTCTGACCCCCAAGATTCTCAACTCTTATCAAGGTTTGGTTATTTTTGCCAATTTGACTACTCTTTCGCCTGAACAAGAAAAAGCGATGCTCGATTACGTTGAACAAGGCAATGCACTGATCCCATTACATTGCGCTAGTTACTGCTTTTTAAATTCTCCTAAATACATCGATCTGGTTGGCGCTCAATTTTCAAAACATGGCACAGGCACTTTCCGCGTTGATAACATTCTTCCCACTCACCCAATTATGAAGGGTTACAAAAGTTTTGAAAGTTGGGATGAAACTTATGTTCACACCAAACATAATCCCAAGGATCGTATTGTACTTGAAGAAAGAAAAGATGCTTCAGGGTCTGAACCTTGGACTTGGGTAAGAACCCAAGGTAAGGGAAAAGTTTTCTACACAGCGTGGGGCCATGATGCCCGAACTTGGTCTAACCCAGGATTTCAAAATCTTCTCGAACGCGGCATTCGATGGGCAACCAATGGCGACCTCTCTAAAGTTCCAGCGTTTTCAGATCAAACCCTGATGACCGAACTTCCTAAAAACCTTAAGCCATTTGAATATGTTGAAGCTGATGTGCCCTTTTACCCTGCAAATAAACAATGGGGAAAAATGGGAGAAAACATCCGCAAAATGCAAAAGCCTCTTGATCCCAAAGAGTCGCAAAAACACTACATTATGCCCGAGGGATTCGAACTTAAACTCTTCGCATCCGAACCAGATCTAGAAGGCAAACCCATCGCAATGAATTGGGATGAGCGTGGCCGGTTATGGGTCGCACTCACCATTGATTACCCCAACGAACTTCAACCCCAAGGCTTGGGCAGAGATAAGATTGTTATCTGCGAAGACACCAACGGCGACAATGTTGCAGATAAATTCACAACCTTTGCAGACAAGCTAAGTATTCCCACGAGTTTGATTTTCGCCAACGGTGGCGTCATTGTGCATCAGGCCCCAGATACTCTTTTCCTTAAAGATACCAATGGTGATGACATAGCCGATGAGCGCAAAGTTCTTTTCACAGGTTGGAGCACAGGCGACACCCACGCTGGGCCAAGTAATCTAAACTACGGACTGGATAACTGGATCTACGGTATGGTTGGGTACTCTGGCTTCGCAGGAACCGTAGGCGATGAGAAGCAATCTTTCCGTACTGGTTTTTACCGCATGAAGTCTGATGGTTCTAAAATCGAATTTCTTCGCAACACCAACAATAATTCTTGGGGAGTTGGCCTAAGTGAAGAAGGGATTCTTTTTGGTTCCACCGCAAATGGTAACCCGAGTGTGCACCTGCCCATTCCCAACCGTTATTATGAAAAAGTTCGTGGCTGGTCTAGCAGCGTTCTCGAAGGCATCGCAGGAAGCGCGCCAATACACCCCATCACCAAACAAATCAGGCAGGTGGATCATCACGATAAGTTTACCGCTGCAGCAGGCCATGCACTTTACACCGCCCGAAACTACCCTTCTGATTATTGGAACAAAACTGCTTTTGTAACCGAACCTACAGGGCATATAGTTGCAACTTTCCCCATCACACCCGAAGGCGCAAGCTTCACTTCCCGCAATGCATTCAACTTGGTTGCAAGTGATGATGAATGGAGTTCACCTATCGTCGCAGAAGTTGGCCCGGATGGAAATGTATGGGTCATCGATTGGTACAATTATATCGTGCAACATAATCCCACGCCTGCTGGTTTTAAAACCGGAAAAGGCAACGCTTACGAAACTAACCTGCGCGACAAAAAGCATGGCCGTATCTATAGGCTTGTTCATAAAGAAGGCAAAAACAGCCCCAATGTAAACCTGACAACCGCAGACTCCAGCAAACTTGTTGAGACTCTTCGAAACGACAACTTCTTCTGGCGCAGGCACGCTCAAAGGCTTCTAGTTGAAAAGCAAAGTAAGGATGCCATCCCTGCCCTTATCGAACTTGCCAAAGAAACAAAAATCGATGGTGCAGGCTTAACCCCTTGCGTTATTCATGCGCTTTGGACATTGAAAGGCCTTGGCGCCCTCGAAGAAGAAAACTCACCTGCAACGAAAGTCGCGCTTAATACTCTTACCCACGCATCTGCAGGCGTGAGATTAAACGCCTTGAAAGTTCTTCCTTTAAAATTAAGTTCCACCGATGCGATTCTCAAAGCAAATCTTTTGGATGATGCCAATGCACAGGTTCAACTTGCAACCCTTTTGGCCTTATCAGATTTGCCCCCTTCAGAACAATCAAGTAAGGCAATTTCCAAACTGCTAAAGTCGCCTAAACGCCCCTTAGATAAATGGCTACTTGATGGCGTCACAACTGCAGCAGCAAACAATGATGCACTGTTCCTAAACTCCGTAACGGAAAAAAGTACACCGCCCTCAATTGAATTATTAACCATAATTGAACGAGTTGCAGAGCATCACTCCCGGGGTAAGCCAGACGAAAGTATTGCCAACCTGCTTGAAAAATTGCTGCAATCAGAACCGCTGATTCAAACAGCTACACTAAAAGGTTTGGCACGAGGCTGGCCCGCAAACCAACCCCCAAAATTAGATGACAGAACTGAAAAAGCCCTTAAGGATCTCTTCGTAGTTCTCCCAATCGCAGCTAGGGGACAACTTGCCCAACTAGGCAAGAAATGGGGCAGCAAATCCCTCGCAGAACAATCGAAGGTAATTGTGCAAGGCTTTTTAAAAACCGCATCAGATACCAAGCAAACCGATACCGAGCGTATCTCATCCGCAAAACAAGCGTGTGAATTTGGCGCTTCAGATCCTGAAGTTGCAAAAGCGGTTCTCGAATTGATCACGGCGCAACTTTCCCCCGAAGTCGGGCTAGGAATGCTTGAAGCGGTATCACTTTCTGATCAATCAGAAACAGGCAATGCAATGGTAGAACGCTTCCCTGATTGGACACCTAATCTCAGGCAGGCTGCGATTCGTATACTTCTTTCCAGAGCTATCTGGACTGAAGCATTGATCGCATCGCTTGAAAATAACAAGCTAAGAATCTCCGAATTAAGCCTCGATCAAAAGCAAGCTCTTTTGCAAACCGGTAACAAGAAAATCACCGACAAAGCAAAAGTCATACTTGCCCGTGGGGGTGGTTTGCCCAACGCTGACAGGCAAAAGGTCATCGATGACTCCATGTTTGCAACCACTCAATCTGGAGACGCAAATCTTGGTAAAATCGTTTACAAAAATCAGTGCTCTAAATGCCATCAGCATCAGGGGGAAGGCGTAAAGATCGGCCCGGACATGACAGGCATGGCTGCGCACCCAAAAAAAGAACTACTCATTCACATCATGGATCCAAACAGAGATGTTGAAGGCAATTTCAGACAATATGTTGTTTCCACCAAAGGCGGAAAAATACTTACAGGCATGCTTGCATCAGAAACAAAATCCTCCATCGAGCTTATTGATACCGAAGCGAAAAAGCAGACTGTTCTGCGAGATGATATCGATGAAATCAAAGCTTCAGATCGATCGCTGATGCCCGAAGGTTTTGAAAAACAACTTTCAAAACCCGATCTCGTCAACCTTCTCGAATTCCTTACGCAACGAGGAAAGTTCCTCCCATTACCACTTGATAAAATTGCAACCATCGTTAGTACCAAAGGCATGTTTCACAGTGAAGAAGCTACAGTTGAAAGACTGATATTTCCTGATTGGAAACCCAAGGTATTTCAGGGGATTCCTTTTAATCTTGTCGATCCACAGGGAGATAAATACCCCAATGTAATCATGCTGCATGGAACCAACGGCACCATCCCACCAAAGATGCCTAAGCAGGTTAAACTTGCATGTAATGGCCCCGCCAACGCCATCCATTTATTAAGTGGGATTAGCGGATGGGGATTCCCAGCGACCCCAAAGGGTTCAGTCTCCATGATTGTCAGACTGCATTATGATGATGGAAAAACCGAAGATCATTTGTTGAAGAATGGCGAAGTCTTTGCAGACTACATTCGTAAAATTGACGTTCCCGATTCTACCTTTGCATTTTTATTGCGGGGCCAGCAGATTCGATACCTTGCTGTTCGGCCCAAAAGGCCTACTGAAATTATCAAGGATATTGAATTTGTAAAAGGATCAGATGGGACCTCACCAATCGTAATGGCGGTCACCGTTGAGGGTCCTGAAAGCAAAGATAAGCCTCAGTAAAGAAGGAACCGTAAAGTTATTTGCCAACAGATTGGGCGACTCTTTTACCATCTTGCGTTTTGATCAAAAAAGAGCCTGACAGGGCAGACCTGACAGGCTTTTTATCTTGCGGTGTATACTCTGCATTAATTTCAATCATATATGAATTCTTGGTTGTTTCCTGCACTTTAAGGCTAACCTTAGATCCAGAAATGGGGCTAATCATAGCAGGGATTTTTGCTACTTGATCTTCCAGAATACAACCTAACGCTATTTCTTGCGCAGACATCGCCAAATTTTGCACCCTAGTTTCAAGATTGATTTGCTCAAACTTCTTTCGGGTAGAAAGTTCCTGCACAACAACCGACACCAACAAAGCGGAACTCAACGCCATCAATACCAGACAAGTTATTAGGGCTACACCTTTTCGTTGATTATTTGAAGCCTTTATGATGATCATTTTCGGGCTCCATTCAGACTAGCACGGAAACTTAATGTCCGGTCCTTGGTTCTACCAGAATCAGCTTTATCAAGGCAATTAAGTTCCACCATTAAACCATCATTTAACAATTGAAATGAAACATCATCCACCCCCATCAAGCGCTGTTTCCCTTCAAGGCTTTTACGCATGAACGAACCATTTTCAACCTCATAAGTTATCTGCCCCCCGGATAGAAGCGCCAACTTTAAACCTGTTGATTGATTCGCGTTGGTTGTGATTACTGCAGATGAAGCAACCCGAACATCGCTTCGAAAAAGGGTGACTAGGGCTGCAACCTCCATGTTCCTATTAGCCAATCTTATTTCCGCTGACGAAAAATACATCAGACCCATAATCATCGTAGTCGCAATCGACATCACTACGCCAAGCAATACCATCACAACAACCATTTCGATCAGGGTGAATGCGTTTCTGGTTTTGCATTTATCTAACATCATTTTCCACCCTGCAACGCAATAGATCTTGGGGCAATCGAACTAGTTAGCATGCATTCTTTAGGGTCAAAACTTCGCCCGTAATCCCAACGCACCACTACTTCAACATCCTTGATCAACTTAAATTCTTTTGATGGCGTAACCTTTACCGTTATTACCGAACCAGGTGGCAACGATTTATACCGCCGGGTATCCTGCGCCATTTCCGCCCATTTTTCGTCCAGGTTTTCCCAGGGCGTGCTGCGGGCCTCCTCGAGGATATTTATCCCCGCCTGATTGCCAAGAAACACATTGCTGTTTCGATGCCTTTCGTAAAAACACCAAGCAGTTGTTTGCGCTATTACTACCATAACGATAGCTAAAATAGAAAACGAAGCTATAATTTCTACGAGAGTAAAACCGCTTCGCCTAAATTTAATTCTGTTTGGTTTCATGTTCACGACAACTCCACCATCATTTTTATCAGTGGCATGAACATGGCAATTGCAATAAAGCCAACCATAACGCCTAAAAGCAACATTAATAAGGGAAATACGACCAAAGAGAAGCGCTGGGCAAACAATGAAGCGAGCCTTAACCTTTGGTTTCCGATTTCTTCCAATGCCCAGGGAAGATTGTTCACTTTTTGAGCAGATTGAACAAGGGGTTTCATGGATTTGGGCAACCACCCGGAAGCATCAAGACTATCTTCAAGCGAGTGCCCCAATTTGATGGAAGAATTAAGCTTTACCAACTGTTTTTGGGAAGGCCCGGAAAAACATTTCGATTCTTCTAGAAAAGTGAGCGCCTTCGAAACCACCACTTGCCCCTGCAAGGTGATTCCCATCATTTTCAAAAAACTCCCCTGCAGGTGAACACGATAAATAGAACCAACAATAGGAAAATACCATCTAGCGGTCATATTCCAAAATGGCAGTGCCACAATAACTGGAACAAGAACGACAAGCGCAATCCATACACCTGGAGCAAAATCAGCGATGACATTACCTTTCTGGCCAAAGGTAGGCAACCAATTAAAAAACTTAAAAAGTAGAAGAGTTACCCAAGGAAGGGAGTAATCAAAATCTTTAAAAATGCGCTCAAATTTAGGAGCAATAAAAACCATAAAAAAGACTGCGACATTCAATGTTGAAATCACCATAAAAAACAAGTATGCCATGCGAGGTAAAACAGTGAGCCAGAAAAGATCCTTCTGCCAGCGCCCGATAATCGAAAGACAGGAAGAAAAATTTCCCGTGACTTCGCCTAAAGAAAGTGCAAGAAACACTTCCTGCGAAACCAAATCGGGGTATGTTCTCAATGCCTTGGTCAAAGAAAACCCCTGCTGCAATAGTTCGATCAATCCCGCCACTCGCTTATCAAAGCGCCAAAACTTGTAGTAAATAAGGTAATAAGCTGGGTTCATAAATGAAAGAAAACAAATAATTATAAATTCGCGAACGTATCCTTTGGGCCTATCAGCAATGTAAGCGTTCAACATGGGGACAATGGGTTTGTCGGCTTCAAAAGTAGACAGTAAAAGGTTGTGAAACTCTTCCTGCCTGACATGCCTGTAATAAAAGAAGGAAACCATGGCCCAGGTAGAAAAAGCAAAGTACATCATCGCATAATACAATGCCAAGACTTGAAGCCTCATTACGCACAACATGATAAAAACCAAAACAGGGAACAACAACCCTACGAGGATCATGGTAATAAGTAATCGGATGCTTTTATTCTTTTTGTTCATTTTAATGTTGAAGTAGGGTTTTAAAAACTCAATTACTCAATCCCTGAAGCAAATTTATCAGGGGAAGAAAAACCGCAAACACAAAAATCGAAGTAATGAACCCCGCACACAATACAACCAGCAAAGGTGGAAAAATACTTTGAACCATTTGTGAGCGAACCGCAACCTGCCTGGAATACATTTGCGCAGCTTGCTTTAATGTTTGAGACAGATTACCGTTTAATTCCCCCATGCCCGCCATCCATGAAACAACTTCTGGGAGGATTTTAAATTCTTTAAGCGCCTGCGCAAGAGAAGAGCCCTGACGCAATTTTTCTGCAATTTGAATCCCACCTGCTTTCAAAATCGGATCTGAGCCGGCTTGGGCGGCAAGTTCAAAAGCTTCAGGCAATGGCATCTGATTTTCAACTAAGATTGCAAGTAAATCCGTAAACGCAGCCAACCTTGCAGAGCGAATTAAAACCCCAAATACTGGAAGGGAATAAATCAGTCTGGCCCAATTACAACGCCCTGCTTCCGTTGCATTAAACACCAGGCGCAACCCAATTGCTGATATCCCAATCACCCCCAAAGGAATTACCAATGTTGGTATCGGATTTCGGCAAACATCAACAATTAATTGAGTAAAAAAAGGCAGGCGCATACCAAAATCGTTGAAAATTGAAATGAACTGCGGCATGACAAATATCATGATGATAACGGTCAATAATATTGCAATCAAGATAACCATCATCGGATATAGCAACGCAGTATAAACCACCGAAGAAAGATCAGAAAGGCTTCGTGCATAGGTGGTAAGCAAGGAAAGCACCTCGGGAAGGTTGCCCCCGCGAATTCCAGCATTCATGAGGCTGGAGTAAAATTTCGGCACACGGCCCTGCTGTGCTGCAATCGCTTCGGGAAGTGATTTACCCTGTTTTAGATCTTGTGCCAAAAGCTGAGTGGCTTCTTTTAAATTCCCCCGCGACATTTCCCGGGCTATTGATGCAAGGCCTTCCTCTAATGGCAAGCCAGCCCGTGCCATACCTGCAATTTCCTCGTTCAGGTAAATCAACTGATCTGGGGTCAGGGCACCAAATTTCTTTTCTGAATAATCTATACTCATTAAACACCTTGATTACTGTAAAGAACCTTAGCGCAATCTGCAGAGCCTAAAACTCGAAGCACTTCTTCTCTGGTGGTTTGGCCTTCTTTTACTACTGCTATCGCATGGCTTACAAGGGTTATTCCGCCATTATTTACAAAAATCTCTTCCAGCGTCGTACGATCGGCTCGGTTTAAAATCGCCCTGCGCATATCTTCGTTTAACACCATCGCTTCCAATAGTAAAAGCCTTCCTTGGTAGCCTGTATTATTGCAATCTGCACAAGCATTACCTTTACATTTAGGGCAATTCTTTCGCAACAATCTTTGGTTTAAAATCAACCGAAGCGAACTGGTCAATAAGTAAGGCTCAATCCCCATTTCCAACAATCTTGAAATAACCCCGCAGGAAGAACCAGCGTGCAGGGTGCTAAATAACAAGTGGCCTGAAAGTGCAGCTTCAATTGCAACCCTTGCAGTTTCAGGATCTCGCATTTCACCCACGAGAATCACTTCTGGATCCTGCCTTAATAAACTCCGCAAACCCAAAGAAAAATCAAACCCGGTACTGGGCGATACTTGCGTCTGGCTTACGCCCTCGAGAATTTGTTCTACGGGGTCTTCAAGGGTGACAATATGCCTTCTAGTTTTTTCAGTTTTAGCAATGTGGCTTAAGCACGAATAAATGCTAGTGGTTTTACCACTCCCGCCAGGGCCTGTAAAAAGAATCGCCCCTGTGCGCTCACCAATCGCATCTTTAAGATTTTTAAGCACTCCGGGTTCAAGCCCAAGTTCTTCCAAAATGAATTGCCTATTCTCACGGCGGAACAATCGGAGCGCTACTCTTTCGCCATGAATGGTCGGAAATGTACTGACTCGAACCTCAATCCCTTCCAGCGAATCAACCTGAATTATACGCCCTTCTTGGGGGATATCTTGCCTGTAGGAAAGTAAGTTTGCGAGAAACTTCAAGCGGGCGATGATATTTGGCCCCAACTCTCTTGGCAATTCTGTCGAAGGCAAAATTACACCATCGACTCGAAAACAAACTTGAAGCTTGTTAACCCATGGTTCGATATAAATATCGGTTGCCTTGCACTTATCGCCTTTTTCAAGAATGTTGGCGACAAGCAACGCTACCCGTTCTGGCCCGTGCTTTTGGCCAGGGTCAAAACTTTTTAAACATAGTGAATCTGCATTATTCATGTTCATCAGAATGACTTAAAAAAACTAGGAGATGCAATCGGTATTCTTATATATCAAATGGAAGGCAAGATAACACTTAAATTATGAAATTATGTTCGCCCTCCGCAGGAGATAACGTTTAAGATCAAGAGATTGTTTTTACTGGACTAAAACTTATGCTCGACTCTAAAAGCAGATCGCTTCTGGCAGCAATATTCTTGCGTACTCGCAAGGCGTTGGAAGGGCGACCTTCTGGCCCCATGAAAGCAAGGATACCCTGTGGCGGCATGGATTTTGTCGAACTACGCGAATACGAACCGGGCGATGAAGTCAGGCATATAGACTGGAAATCCTCTTCACGGTCGGGCAAAGTCCTAGTCAAAAAGTTCATGCATGATCAAGAGATTTCGATCCGAATTTTTGCATGTACTAGTGAAAGCATGCATTATTCCACAACGGGGTCAACTAAACTTGAAGTGGTTGCAGAGTTGGCAACTGCACTGGGTTGGATAGCGATCAACTCTGGGAACAGATTCTCTCTTTTTAAATTCGACAAAGCTGTCGAACGAATCATGAGCCATGCAAACAGCGCAAAAAAAGTACAAGCGATAGGTGCAAGCCTGCTCAAAGATAAACCACTACTGAAGACCTCAAATAATTTTTTATGGAAAGCCCTTGCAGAAAAGCAAACGCCTCGAAGCATGGTTTTTGTATTGTCTGATTTTTACGAACCAATAGACCCTGTGCTTTTTGGTGCTTGTGCAAATAGGCATGATCTTCACTTGTTACGAATTCTTGACCCAAGGGAAATCTCGCTCCCGGATACCCCTGATATTTATTGCAAAAACCCTTGGAATGCTGAATCGATTTTAGTCAAAAGTTCAGACAAAATTTTTCGCAATCAATACCTTCAGCTATTTGCCGAACACGAGAACAAAGTGATTGGGTTATGCAAAAGTAATGGTGCGGGGTTTCTTCGCATAAGCACATCCGAGCCCTATCTTTCAAGCTTAATTAGTTATTTCAATCAAACATTCAAAGGTTATTAATAATAAAGATGATAGTTTCTCCGCTTTTAATATCGATGATAGTTTGCTTTCTATTTCAGATAAATACTGAAAGCATCATAGTTCCCGCGCTATCATCTCCCGAAGGAATCGAGGCCACTATTCAAGTTAAATTATTGGAGGAAAGGTTGCCTAGTGCGGTTTTCTCGATCCTTCTAAAATTCGAAACCACAAAAGAGGTTGTTGTTTCTCAATTCAGCTTGGAAGAGAAATACAAGAAGGATTGGGAATTGTTACCGGCAGGCGAAGCCTTGAAAACCAAATCCGGAGGCCAAGCAGTGCAAACCATTCCCTTTATTCTTCGGGCAAAAAAAACCGGAACGATAGATATTCCCACGTTGAAAGCATTTGCATTACTTGGTGCAAATAATATCACCCTAGTCTGGGAAAACTGGCTCTTTCCGGAAAAGCTATTTCCCTTCAAGGAACTTGATACACCAGAAAAAAACGATGGGCTTATTATTGAAAGAATGTCGCCCTGGTTTGCAATTGGATTGCTGCTATTGATTGCCTTGGGAGTTTTAATGCTGATTAAAAAACCGCCCATGTTGATTCCATCAGAATTAAATATTGCAAAGGAATTAGAAACTTGGCTAAAAAAAGTTGATTCCCTTTCTTTGGAAGAATGCATCACAGCAATTGAACCCCTGCTTCGAACGGAATCTCTAAAACAATCTGATACTATTGCATCGAACGAACTTGAATCAGCAAAGTTCAAAGAATTGACACCATCCCAAAGATTACTGATTGAAAGTGCATTGCAGGCAATCGAAGAAATCAAGTATTCAAAAAACAAAGACCGAGCCACTTTAAAATCCACGATCAGCGAATTAGTCAAAAGCCTTTAAAATCATAAAGTTTGCGCTCTTTTAGCATTATGCCAATTACTCCGGTTGCTAAAACCAAGAAGTATAGCAAAGCCTGACAAAAAGAGTCATCTGGGAGGAATGGGTAGCCGATATATTAGGTATCAATCTTGCAACCAATTTTCGAATGTCATCGGAATGGCTGAAAGAATAATTAAATCCAAATAAAACGGAGCTTTAGTTATGAACGAATTGAATCCTTCGAATCGAAATTTGTTAATCGCAATTGCAGTAACTCTTAGTATTTGGGGATGTGCTCAAAACCCGAGCCCTTCACCTAAAGTTCAGGCCGAAAAAATCAAAACTCTTGAAGAGCGCTTATCCAAAATGGAAGATGACCATCAAATTCTTTTATCAACTAGAGATCAGATGAAATCACGGATCAGCGCTCTCGAAGAAGATCGTACTGCTTTAGAAAAGAAACTGATCCATCACAAGGAAGTTGTTCAAGAAAGGGATGAGCTTAAAGCCCTTACAGATGTCAGAACTAGTGAACGAGATGCCAGCCAACTACGCTGCGAGTTATTGAAAAAGGGATTGCAAGAGTTGCTAGGTCAGGATGATTCTATGATTTCGACATCCAAGCCAGTGCCCAGCAGAGCAACTGCAGGCATACCATTCACATCAAAATAAAGTGCGTCAAAAAAAACGCCAGCTTGATCTGCATGATGCAGTTTAAGCTGGCGTTGCTCTTTTAGTCATGAATATATTCGATAACCGCTTGTCGTTTCATATCAGAAAGCATGCGCTTCATCTCATACTGCCCTGCTTCATTTCGCAAACGATCTCGAACCTGCTTTTGCACCTTCTCATCAAAAATCTTTATCCCTGCATATTCTCGTTTAACCAGCATGATAACATGCACACCGGTGGGCAATTCGACCAGTGGACCAACTTCTCCGTCCTTTAATTCAAAAAGGTACTTTTCAACTTGAACTGGTTTGATTTCGCCCTTCTTTCTGCCTATCCCTTCTGCATTTCTAAATGCGCCATCACCGTGACAATACTCTTTACTCAGCTTGGCAAAATCTTCACCCTTCTTTGCTCTTTCGGCTACTTTTTGAGCTATCTCCCGCGCTTCTTCATGCGATTTGGAATTTCTATAACTGATAAAAATGTCCTTCCACTCTACACTGTCTTGAATTTGGAATTCTTCAGGATGGCTTTCGTAATAATCACGAATCTGCTTATGCCCTATGCGATCCAAATTAGGCAAGATTCTGGTTTGCATATACTGCATTGCTATAAAGTTTCTTTCCGATTGCCTTCGAAGCAAATCAATTGATATGCCCTGCGATTCCAAAAGCACCTTGAATTCTTGATCACTCAATGATTTGTTTCGGTCCTTGAGCAATCGCACATACCGATCAAACTCCTTACCTGCCATTTCTTGCAGCTTATCCAAAAACTTCTTTGCTTGTGGATTCTTAGACAACCTTGTGTAGGCATCCTGGATAACAATTTCTCTTTCCACCAACTGATTAATCGCAGCTTTTCTTTTTGCAGAATCATTAGCCCCTTCCCCTATTCCCTGACTAAGAGTCAACAAAACTTCTTCTTCCAAAACCGCTTCACCATTAACTAATGCAACGATATTACTGCCTGAAGTCTTTAGTCCGGGTTTGGCTATGGATTCTGCTGCAACTACATTTATCTCATCCGCAGATGCAGATAAATCATTTTCAGGCGACTGAGCCCTAACGGCATTAGAAACATTTGCGGGAGGATAATTTTTGGCAGTCTCTTTAACAGGTGTGGAAACACAACCAATCAAACCAAGACTTATTATTGATAAAGCAGCAAATAATCTTCCAAGCAACATAACTTCACCACTATATTTAGGAACCATCTTTAACCGAATGCAACCGGCTTATAACGATTTCCCCAACGAAAACAAGAGGAAGTAATAGAAGAACACTTCATGTAAAGCTAGGTAAGTTCTTTTGTTTTGGTGGGAAGATAGGGTTATAAAAAGCGCTAGACCATAGAATCCTTCCTGCAAACCCCAATTTATCTAGACACAAGGTCATATGTCTGGTTACTATCCTGAAATATTGAAAACAAGTTACTAAGCTTGCCTGTTCACCATAAACCTTAGTTATGTTGAATTTAGATACAGCTTCAGAAACTCTCCCCGTGTTCCTATTTCAAAGGGCAAACCTTTATGTCTAGTGCATCCGTTTCAAATCAACACCCAAATGCAATGCGATTGCTTTGGGCGGGTTTCATGGCCATTTTGGCCGCTGGCGTCGGTTTCGCAATCCGAGGCGGTATCTTCGATAACTGGGGCAAAGAATACGGATTCACCGGGGCACAACTCGGCGCAATCGGTGGCGGTGGCTTCAGCGGCTTCTGCTTCGGCATTATTATCGGTGGTGTTATCGTTGATAAGGTTGGCTACGGAAAGTTAGTCGCCCTCGCATTAGTTGGTCATATTATTTCTGCTTTTGTTACTTTTGGCGCAAGTACTCCTGAAAACGCTTATAACTTCCTATTCTGGGGCATGTTTATTTTTGCCTTTGCGAATGGAACACTCGAAGCGGTAGCAAACCCCTTGGTAGCGACTCTTTTCCCTGAAAACCGAACTCATTACCTGAACATTCTTCATGCTTCATGGCCCGCAGGTATGATTCTAGGCTCGGTTGCAGGCTGGATTCTTGACGACAAAATGGAAGTACCATGGAAGTATCAACTTGCTTTGTACCTGGTTCCAACCGTTCTTTATGCCCTCATGTTTTTGGGCCAAAAGTTCCCAAAATCCGAAGCTGCTGAAAAAGGCGCTAGCTTTATTGAAATGTTCCGCAGTGTAGGCATGCTTGGCGCACTTGTTGCTTGTTACCTTCTTGCACTCTTCTTTGGCGATATCTTTAAGAGTTTTAACCCTGAAAACGCCAAATTCATTGGATATGGAATTGGCGGGCTTCTACTTATCATTGTCTCTGTAATGACTAATTTCTCTATTGGCTCTTTCCTTCTGTTTGTTCTCTTCGTGGTTCATGCGATGGTTGGTGCGGTTGAACTAGGCACCGATGGTTGGATTCAAAACATTACAGGGAACTTGTTCAATTCCGAAGAAGGTAAATACCTCTTCATCTGGACGTCTTCCATCATGTTTGGTCTACGCTTCTGCGCCCATTTCATCGAAACCAAACTTAAATTATCACCTATTGGACTTCTGCTTGTTTGCGCAGGACTTGCTTGCTTGGGCCTGAACCTCGCAAGCGGAATGCAAACATTCTCGATGGCACTTGTTGCACTTGGCATTTATGCCGTAGGCAAAACATTCTTTTGGCCCACCATGCTTGCAGTGGTAGGCGATCGTTACCCACAAACCGGCGCGGTTGCGATGTCCATCATGGGAGGCATTGGTATGCTTTCGGCGGGCCTTATCGGCGGCCCAGGCCTTGGCTATTGTAAAGATCGCTTTGCAGGAGAAGAACTTAATAAGACTAACCCTGCAATTTATGCAGAATACAAAGCTAAAGAATCAAGCACATTCTTGAACCTAGCAAGCACCGAAGCTTTTGGCCTTGATGGCAAGAAACTTGGCGAAGCCAACGATAAGCTTGGAGCAATTCGCAAGAAAATCGAAGCTGAAAAAGGCGATTTAAGCACCGCACTCAGCAAGCTCGAACCAAATGATAGAGCGATCATTGAAGCGAGCACTCATGGCGATCGGGCCACTCTGAAAGCGGATGCATATATTCCGCTAACCATGGCTGCGATATACCTGATTTTGCTGGTATATTTCCAATTGATTGGCGGCTACAAGCCTGTCAGCATTGGGGCCGACTCAGGAAAATAACAAACTGTATCAATTTGTTTATAAACCGAACGCATACTCGATATACTATTCCTATATGAGTATGCGTTCTTTTACTTTTCTGGGTACTGGCACTTCTGTTGGAGTGCCAATGATTGGTTGCGATTGCAAAGTTTGCACTTCGGATAACCCACGCAATCACCGGTTTCGCTGTGCTGGCTTAATTAAGCTTCCTAACGGAAATATTTTAATCGATACTCCGCCCGAACTAAGGCTGCAGTTACTGCGTGCTAAGGTTGGGGCGATTCATAGCGTTCTTTTCACCCACTATCATGCCGATCATCTGCATGGCTTAGATGATCTTAGGCCCATCCAGCATCTTTTGGGTCAACCTGTTCCCCTCTACTGCGCTGAAGATGTTGAAGACCGAATCAGATCTGCTTTTTCCTACGCTTTTGAAACCGTTAAGCCGGGAAAAAGCAAAACTTATGTACCCAAGCTTTCCTTCGAACGCATTAATACTTCGCCCGTCAATGTCCTTGGCGAATTAGTAACACCTGTGCCTTTGGTGCATGGAAATTTTGATGTTTTGGGCTTTAAGATAAAGGCTATGGCGTATTGCACCGATGTGAACCATATACCCGAAACAAGCATGGAACTATTGCAGGGTTTGGACATTCTGATTCTAGATGCGTTGCGCGATAAGCCCCATCCAGCGCACTTTAATTTGGAACAAGCACTTGAAGTAATTAAGCTGTTAAAACCCAAGCAGGCGTATTTAACCCACCTTTGCCACGACATGGATCACGATGAAGTTGAGTCGAGGTTGCCTAAAGGTGTCAATCTGGCCTATGATGGCTTCTCATTTGAGTTTTAGTTTGGATTATCAGCCCAGGAGGGGCGGGACTTGCGACAGGACTTGCGCCAAAGATTATTATCAGCCAACCAAGTGGGAATACTTTCCCATTGGGCGAAGCTTTCACCCCACGAACAATCTTTGGTCGAACGCCAACTAGAATTAATTGATCTGGAATTTCTTGCAAACCTATTTGATAAGAGAAACAATCCGTTTGGATTACCTGAAACTGAAAAAATTACCTCAGTTCCTGTACTACACCCAACCACGAACGCACCCGAAGCAAAAAGCGAAGGGCTAAAAGCATTGGCAAAGGGCGAGGTTGCAATCCTTATGGTTGCAGGAGGTCAAGGAAGCAGGCTGGGAACATTGCAGCCAAAAGGCACTTGGCCCATCACACCGATAACGCAAAAAAGCCTGTTTGAACTTCACTCTGAAAAAGTCCTAACCCTTTCAAAAAAAGCCAATCGTGATATTCCATTTTTAATCATGACCAGCCCAGCAACCCATGATCAAACCGTAAGTTTTTTCACATCGCATGCGTTCTTCGGACTGAAAAAAGAACAGGTCATCTTTTTCACCCAAGGTACCATGCCTGCGGTTGATCTAAATACAGGCGCCATTCTTTTTGAAGAACCTGCAAAAGTATTCGCCAGCCCTGATGGCCATGGTGGCACTCTGATCGCATTAAAAAAGACCGGCCTGCTAGAGCAACTTAAATCTCAAGGCATCAAACATTTATTCTTTTTCCAAGTAGACAACCCTTTGGTTCAAATAGCGGACCCTGTTTTCCTTGGGCACCACATTTCGCATCGATCTCAATTATCAAGCAAAGTGATTCTCAAAGATTCGCCGACTGATAAACTTGGAAACTTCATTCAGGTGAATGGACGCTGCCAAATCATCGAATATTCCGATCTTCCATTAGAAATGGCGAACCGAAAAAAGCATGATGGGTCACTTTTTATAGATACCGGAAACCCAGCGATCCACCTGTTCGATGTTGATTTTTTAAATCTGGTGTCCAGCAACGGTGATGCATTACCTTTCCACCTTGCTCGAAAAAAAGTCCCGCATGTCGATGCAAACCTTAGCAAGGTTGTTCCTGAAAAAGAAAACGCCTTGAAGTTTGAGCGCTTCATCTTTGATATCTTCCCACTTGCAGAGCGATGGTTGTTGGTTTCGACGAAAAGAGATGAAGAGTTTGCACCTTTAAAAAATGCCCATGGAGACGACTCACCAGAAACTGCGAAGCAGGCGCAATGCAAACTGTTTATCCAATGGCTGGAAAAAGCTGGGATAAAAATGCCAGCGTATTCGGCAACACCTGAAATCGAGATCTCCCCTTCGTTCGCAATGGATGCTGAAGAGCTATCTAGTAAGCTTCCAGGTAACTTCCAAGCAAAATTCCCACTATTATTACAAGATAAACCCAAGGAGTTTTAAATGTTACATGCAATGATCATGGCAGGCGGCGGCGGCACCCGGTTCTGGCCACGAAGCAGACAAAAAAAACCAAAACAATTCTTGCAACTCGGGGGCGACCGATCTCTCATACAACAAGCCTACGAAAGGCTCGAAGCTGCTGTTCCTCCTGAACGCATGTGGGTGATTACCTCAGAAGCTTACCGACAAGAAACACAATCTCATCTGCCCGCACTTGCAAACGATCACATCATTGGCGAGCCCGTGGGTCGGGATACCGCGCCCTGTGTTGCTTTGGGAGCAGCGTTGATTATAAAAAGTGACCCCGAAGCAGTGATGCTGGTTAGCCCCGCAGATCATGTGATAGAGCCTGTGCAAGAATTTCGCAGGGCAGTTCATGCAGCGCATGAAATCTGCAAGGATAGCCCGAACACTTTTTTAACTTTTGGAATCCCACCCACTTATCCATCGGTAGGTTACGGGTATATTCAAAAGGGCCCAGAAGCAGCCCAAAAGCAGGGCCTGACAGCCTATAAAGTTTCTGCATTCAAAGAAAAGCCCTCGCTTGAAATAGCGCAACAATTCTTTGCTTCGGGCAATTACTTCTGGAATAGCGGCATATTTGTTTGGCGCGCTAGCACTGTGCTTGCAGCGCTCAAAGAGCACAAACCAGCAATGCATGATGCAGCAATAAGAATAGCAGCAGCTTGGGATACCCCCGAACGCAAAGCGGTGTTGGAAACTGAGTTCGCAGGCATGGAGAAAATCAGCGTTGACTATGCGGTAATGGAAAACGCCAAGGAGGTAATGGTTCTTCAAACGCCTTACAAATGGGACGATGTGGGCAGTTGGCAGGCCCTTGAAAGGCTGCACCCACAAGATGCCGATGGCAATACGGTAGTAGCCTCACATTGTGGCATCCGAACAAGTAATTGCATTATCGTTTCGGATAATCGCAATAATCTGACAACAACTATTGGGGTAGAAAACCTGATCATTGTAAGAGATGGCGATGCCCTTTTAGTGGCGGATAAGCGAGACGAAGCTGGAGTTAAACAACTAGTAGATCTCCTGCGAAAAAGAGGATTGGAATTATACCTATAATGGCACGCTGGCTCGGGATAGATTTTGGGAAAAAGCGAGTAGGGCTGGCGTTTGCAGATTCCACCATTGGAATTTCGTTCGCTCTTGAAACTCGCAATCGAATCAATGAAAAAGCGGATGGAGCTTACTTCAAACGCGTTATTCTTGATGAGAAAATAACAGGAATTGTAGTCGGATTGCCCATCCATTCCGATGGAAGGGAAGGCGACAAAGCCAAGGAGGCACGGGCCTATGGCGAGTGGTTAAAACAAACTTTGAATCTACCCGTGTTTTTTTATGATGAACGCTTCAGCACCTTTGAGGCAAACTCTATCATGCGTGAAGCAGGATTAGACATGAAGAAACAGAAGGAAAAGCGCGACCAGATTGCAGCGCAGATCATCCTGCAAGGCTTTATTGATGCGGGTTATCCTGAAGATGGTGGCTACCTTGGCCCCTTAGAAGGCTAAAACTTCAGGGTGGAAAGCCAAGCCTTTCGTAAATCTTCGAGCGAAGTCCAAAGCGCCCACTCCCCAGTTGGCCCTACAAACCTCAAGCGTTTTTCCACACATGCAGTGCCAATTTCATGCACTGGCAAGCCTTTGAATATGGCTTGGAATTGTTCGACTTTTTGTGGCTCAATTTCAACCACATAGCAGGTGGGCGGTTCTGCAAACAGCATGGCTGCAAAGGGAATATTCCCCAAGGTATTTAATCCATGGATATCTGCACCAATGCCCCCTGCAAAAGCCATTTCTGCAATAGTAACAGCTAGACCGCCTTCACTAATATCATGGCAAGATCGCACCGTTGCAGCAGTGATTGCCACATGCATTGCTTTATGAATTGCAATGGCTTCCTTTGCATTAGGCCTCGGGACAATGCCGCCTATTAATTGCAGCGCCTTTGCATACTGTGAGCCGCCGATGTTTTCCGTAAGACGCCCCACAAGGAACAACTTGTTCCCTGCTTTTTTCATATCCATGGTAACGCACTGGCGCACATCCTGAACAATACCAATGGCACTAATCAGCAAAGTGGGAGGGATGACAATACTTTTCCCTTTAGCATGGAATTCGTTTTTAAGGCTATCTTTACCGCTGATAAATGGCATTTCGAAAGTGATCGCAAAATCTTTGCAAGCTTCTGCAGCCATTACCAGTGAGCCAAGAACTTCGGGCCTATCCGTATTGCCCCAGCAGAAATTATCCAAGATAGCGATGCGGGATGGATCAGCCCCAACAGCAACGACATTTCTAACTGCTTCATCGATTGCGCAAGCGGCCATTGCATAAGGATCAAGATCGCCGTAATCGGGCAATATGCCACAGCCAACAGCAAAGCCTTTGGTAGAGCCAAGTACGGGCATAACCACAGAGGCATCGGAAGGGCCTTCCTCTAAAATTCCTACAAGAGGTTTAATAACACTTCCGCCCTGCACTTCGTGATCATACTGCCTGATGATCCATTCTTTACTGCAGATATTAAGAGACGAGAGAAGCTTAAGCAAAGTTTCGCCAAGGTTTTGATCAACGGGAGCCGAAGGATTGGAAATAGACTCTGGAGGGATTTTCCAAGCTGCCTTTCGAACCTGCTTGGGTCTGCCGTTATGCAAGAAATCAAGGTCGATATCGCCAACTTCGGCACCTTGATAAAAGAGTTTTAGCCTACCAGTGTTTTCAAAAACCCCAAGCTCCACAGCTTCAACGCCCTCCCATTTGCAAACTTCTTTCAACTTTGCAAGGTTCTCTTTAGGAACTGAAAGGATCATTCTTTCCTGTGATTCAGAAATCCAGATTTCCGTGTAGGAAAGTCCAGCGTATTTAAGAGGGGCTTGATCCAATTGAATGGAAGCGCCCAGGTGTTCTCCCATTTCGCCCACAGCAGAAGAAAACCCACCTGCACCGCAATCAGTAATCGAACTATAAAGGCCGAGGTCTCTGGCTTTAAGAATTGCATCGAGAACTTTTTTCTCTTCGATGGCATTACCGATCTGAACCGCACCACCACTCACCTTTTCTGAATCTGAATTTAATTCAGCAGAGGAAAAAGTTGCGCCATGAATTCCATCTCGGCCAGTTCTACCCCCCACCGCAACGACAAAGTCTCCTGCCAAAGGTTTTTTAACTGCTTTATCCACGGGGATAAGGCCTGCTGTACCACAAAAAACCAGCGGGTTGCCGAGATAACGATCATGAAAGCAAACTGCACCATTAATGGTGGGAATGCCCATGCGATTTCCGTAATCACGAACGCCTGAAACAACACCGGTCATGATTTTAAGCGGGTGTAAAATACCTTCAGGCAGAGTTGAAGCAAGAGTATCAGGCGGGGCAAAGCAAAAGATATCGGTATTACAAACAGGTTTTGCACCAAGGCCAGTGCCCATGGGGTCGCGGATAACTCCACCGATTCCTGTGTTGGCGCCACCGTAGGGTTCTATCGCAGAGGGCCGGTTATGGGTTTCCACCTTAAAGCACAGGTGGAAGTTTTCATCAAATTTGATTACGCCAGCATTATCTTCAAAAACACTGACGCACCAATCATCCTTGCCAGCTTTTTCGCGGAGAAAACGAGTAGCTTCGAAAATAGTTTCTTTAAGCAAGTTCTGATAAATCTTACCTTCGAAATCAACTCTACCCTTAAGGGTTTTATGCGAACAATGTTCGGACCAAGTTTGAGCGATAGTCTCTAATTCAATATCATTGGGATCTTTGGCCACTTTACGGTAATGCTCTTGAATCGTGATCATTTCTTCACGGTTCAAAGAAAGGCTCATTTGCTTACTAAGTTTTTCAAGTTCCTCAGGTATTAAATCCCGAATGGGGACCACAATCTTATTAAATGCATACGGGGCGCCCTCTGCGATATGTTTTTGATTAATGGGGCCCTCCACCACCATTTCAATCGCATCATTGGCTAGAACCCTTCGAAACAAAATCTCTTTTTCATTGGGAGCAAGGGGGGCTCCAAAATACCTGCGGAAACTGCGAACGGAAACAACAGGCACTTTTAAATCTTGCCCAGCTTGGATAATGCTTAATGCGGTAGGATCCATGACACCAGGTTTTAAAAGCACCGTTGCAATGCAGGGATCATTGGTACCTTCGCCAACAGGCAAATTTCCCAGCTTATTTATGGTTCCGCTTTCTACCACGGAATCTACCAAAAGTTCTGTAACTAATTTTTGAATCTGCTCGATGCTAATTTCACCCGAAACAAGCAACCCCTTAGAAGCAGAAGTAACGGGATCTTTGGCTTTTGCGCCAGGGGTTAGCAGGTGAAAATCCTTGTTAACTCTGCATTTTTCAAGGTCAGAGTCTTTTGGTCGTATTTCAATTTCCCAGATCATGAATTTGTTCCTGATTAAGCATGCTCTCTTCCAAACCATATTATAGGAATCTTTGGGAGAAAGTTGGGGGAAGAATTGACATGACACGGAACCATTTTATCCCTAGGATCTTTTCATACTGTTTTTTGAAAGGAACAAAACATGAAAGCTATTCAAGCTGTTATTCTTGAACCACACAAAACCGGCCTTCGGGAAGTTGAAATTTCCGATCCAGCCCCAGACCAATTCCTTGTTGAAACCAAGGTTTCTGCCATCAGCGCAGGAACAGAACTGGCTGTTTACACCGGTTCCCATCAATGGCTAAAAGACCCCAGCATGCCTGACTGGAAGTTCCCTTTCAGGCCTGGGTATTCCGCTGCAGGCGTCGTTTTAAAAGTAGGCAAAAATATAACTGGTTTAAAAGAAGGTGACCGGGTTAGTTTTCCCGGCAATCATGCATCCCATGAACTTCTAAGCACAACCCATGAACGGGGTAAGTGGTGGAAATTGCCTGAGAATCTCGACTTCGAAAAAGCCGCTGTGGCTTGTATTTCAAGGTACGGCATGGGAGCTTCCATTCGTGCTGGGCTTACCTTAGGTAGAAGTGCTGCGGTTTTAGGCCTTGGTATTATTGGGCAATTTTCCTTGCGCTGCCTGATGGCTGCGGGAGCTAACCCTGTTATTGGTATCGATGCGGTTCCCATGAGGCGCAAAGCAGCTCTTGCAGCTGGCGCTGATGCCGTCATTGACCCTGCCAACGGACCAATCAAAGAACAACTTCGAAAAATACTCGGCCCAGGTGCGGAAATTGTCGTTGATGCCACCGGTATTCCAGATGCTGTACCTCAAGCCATGTCTCTCGCTTGCGATGCAGGCCAAGTTATCGTGGTAGGAAGTCCTAGAGGCAAAGCCACCGATGTCAACTTTTATGATGACCTTCATCGCCGCTACATTGAAGTTTGCGGGGCACATGGCAACATGTTGTTTGAACCAGCACATATTCGCCTGAATGGCAATTGGAACATTCACAAGGCACAGAATTGGCTGCTGGCATCACTAGCAAACGGCAGATTAAATCTAAATGGGCTTATCACCCATAAAATCAAACCCACCGAGCTTACTTCGGCTTACGATGGGCTTTTGAAAAACAAAGATGAATATCTTGGTGTCACAGTTCATTGGGAATCATAAACAAGAACGAGTGAGCCTTGGAACACTGGGTTGAATATCTGATTTGTGCACTTGCAGCTCTTGCTGCCGGGTTTGTTAATTCAATTGCGGGCGGAGGTACTTTGCTTACTTTCCCTTCACTTGTGTACTCACTTGGCAGCGAGGTGATGGCCAATACCACGAGCACAGTCGGGCTTTTTCCTGGTTCGCTTGCAGGTGCTTGGGGAAGCAGATCACACCTAAAAGGAATTAAAACCTGGCTGCTGATTCTAATTCCGCCCAGCATCGCAGGAAGCGTAATAGGCGCCTTGATGGTCACCAGATTTCCGCAACACTTCCGCTTATTAGTACCTTGGCTACTTGTGTTAGCATCTACCTTGTTTTTAATTCAGCCCCTGATTTCCAAGCCAAAACCATCAGAACTTGAAGGGGAAGGCAATCCCTCGAAGAGTTTATTCACCGTGCTGGGATTGGTTCTCTTTCAGTTTTTGGTTGCAATATATGGTGGATATTTTGGGGCAGGCATTGGAATCCTCATGATTGCATCACTTTCATTCATGGGTATTCCAGATATTTTCCGGGTTAACGGCCTAAAAAACGTACTGGCATTCGCCATCAATTGCGTGGCTGCCATCGTTTTTTGCATTGATGCCCCCATGGACTGGAAATTCGCAGGCGGAATGGCTTTTTTCTCAATCATTGGGGGATATTTGGGCGGTACTTTTAGCCAGAAAATACCCAGAAAAATGCTGAGAATTGTCATTATCTCCGTTGGCTACCTACTAGCCTCTTACTACTTTTTTAAGGTAGGTTAATACTTTCCTCTTGGCCCAAATCCTAACTCCTGTTAGATATATTTTGTTAGCCTTTTGGCATTACTTTTTCTAGAAAGGAAAAATCATGATTCTTCGAACTCAGAGCATGGCTGCTCTTGTGGTACTCTTAGCCCTTACAACAGTGAGCAGTGGCTTCGCTCAGGAAACAAAAAAAGGAAAGACAATGAAAACTGCTTCTGGTTTGGAATATGAAGTACTTAAAGAAGGCACTGGCGATGAAGCCAAGGCTGGAAAAAAAGTAACCGTTCATTACACAGGTTGGTTGAAGAGCAATGGTAAAAAGTTTGATAGTAGCGTTGATCGTGGCGAACCATTTGTATTCGGTTTGGGCGCTGGGATGGTTATTAAGGGCTGGGACGAAGGCGTTGCAGGCATGAAAATTGGCGAAAAACGCAAACTGACCATTCCCCCTGATCTTGGTTATGGCGCACGCGGTGCAGGCGGGGTTATTCCCCCAAATGCTGACCTTATTTTTGAAGTTGAACTTTTAAAGATCAACTAACTTCCGCTGCTGGCATCTAAAATATCCAGCCATTCACGATTTAAATATGCCAGGTGTTCCCCCAAGATTTTATCAAAGGGAAGCCTGGCTAATTTTTTATATGCCTCAACCATCACTAATGCAGCTTTTCTTATTCGATGTTCATCGCCCACTTGCCATAAATCTTTTGCAAGCTTTAAAGCGGTTGCAGCTTTCCCCATCGCCTGCAATCGAACAGCTTCCTCCATAACTTTTTCATATTCAGTATCAGACCAAACCATGTAAGGTATTTTCTTTTTGATAGATTTATCAATTTCCCCTACGGCATTATCGGCAGCAACCACGCCCACGCCATCAATTGTTTTTTCTACAACATTACGCCTGCCAACTTGAATTTTTTTAGCTAATGGCCGATACTTCAGCAAAGCTTTTCGCACTTTATCGCATGCTTTTTTACTTTCTTCCAGCTCAGACCCTGTCAGTACGACATCATCTTCATCATTGATCAATTCCTTATCATCCAAATATCTTTCAACAGCAGAAAACAAACTCCTGCCATCAAAATTAAACTGCAATCCATCATTTGCAGAATAAGAAGTGACGCAATAACTTTTACCCGCAGGAGCATCGATATAATAACCTGCATGCCAGCGGTCTTCCCCTCGTGCCAACAGCGTAAAAAACTCTGGTGGGTCAAGACCATATCTCCAATGAAGTGAAATTGGGATCTCGCCTGAATAGGTATCGAATTTCCCGGAAAGAATTTCAAAAGCACCTACAAGATAAATCCCCAATGAATCTTCGAGCGCACTTAGTGGCTCTAAAGGGCGGAGCGATTTTGCAAATTCCCAGAACAATAATAACTCTTCAGGTAGAGACACCTGCAATTGCTCCTCAAGCCATTCGCATCTTTGTTTAGGTGAACGATTCATGAGGGGCCTTATAAAAGAAAACGACCGGCGCATGAAGCGGCCGGTCGAAATGCCATCGTTATTATTATCAGTACTATGCGAGAATCCCTGTAACAGGATCACCTTGAACAAGTTCTCTGGGCTGGTTCAAGTGGTTATAAACAATAGTGTTTGGATCAATACCAACACTATGGTAAAGGGTTGCCAATAATTCACGTGGATGAACAGGGTTATCCACAGGGGCAGAGGCAGTCTTGTCGGACTTGCCATATACCAAACCACGCTTAACACCCGCGCCTGCAACAACTGCAGTATAGCAGTAGGGCCAGTGATCGCGGCCATCATCATTATTTTGATTTCCGGAAGTTGAAACACCTCTTTGGGGGCTTCTACCAAATTCACCCACAGCAATAACCAGGGTTTCTGCGAGCAAGCCTCTTTCATCCAGATCTGCGATGAGAGTAGTAAGGCCAGAATCAAGCATTGGTGCAGATTGATCTTTCATGCGCTTAGAAAGTCCAACATGCACATCCCATGAATGGTTGTCAGAGTTTGCTACTTTAGGCCAGTTAATTTCAACAAACTTCGTACCAGCTTCAATCAACCTACGGGCTAATAAACAGCTTTGGCCAAAGGTATTCATGCCATAGCGTTCGCGCAGGGCTTTTGGTTCTTGAGCAAGTTCAAAAGCTTTTCTGGCATTTCCAGAAATAACCAAGCTAAGAGCTTTACCATAATAATCATCAAGTGCATACTTGGAGGTTGCCTCTTCCAAAGCAGGCAAGCCCTTGTTGATTGATTCACGAATGCTAGCCCTGCGTCCAAGCCTAAGGGCGCTAGTTTCTTCGCGCAGTTTTAAATCATCAATTTTAATGCGATCCATCTTGGTCATGTCCATGTCATCACCTGCGGGATAAAGCAGGTATGGGTCATAGGCTCGGCCAAGAAATCCAGCAGTCCCACCCTTGCCTACTACATTGCTTTCTTGCAATGGTCTAGGAAGCATTACAAACGGTAGCATAGGCTTTACAGGAGGCTTGATTCTTACAACGTTAGAACCAACATTCGGGAAATCTTTTGGGGTTGGGGGTTCCAATTGTCCTGAGGGGCTGACCTTGTCTGCTGTGTAGCCCGTCAACATTTGATAAATTGCAGCGGTATGATTAAACAAGCCAACTGGCGTATAGCTCATGGAGCGGATCATGGTGAATTTATCATTCACTTGTGCCAGCTTGGGTAGTAACTCGGTATACTTTACACCTGGAATTTTAGTGTCGATAGCTTTGAAAACGCTTCGCACATTATCAGGAACATTTTCTTTAGGGTCCCAAAGGTCGAGATGACTAGGGCCACCTTGCAAATAAACAAGGATTACACTTTTTGCTTTACCAAATCCTGGGCCGCCTGATTGGTTGTTTGCAGCACTTGCCTTCTGCAAACTAAAAATATCTGCAAGGCTGATGCCGAGGGTTGCGCTGCCACCAACTCGGAGAATTTCTCTTCTTGTTATCCCATCACAAGTATCTTTAGCGGGCCTAGATGGAATTACTAACATTATTCGATCTCCATAAAAAACGGTGCTTAAGAAAAATCAGTAGGCGTGAGGCATAAACAGTACCAGCCAAGAATCATAGCTTTAGTATCCCTTGAAACAAGAATATCTTCAAGTACTAACTTTACTTTTTTAGCCCGGAGGGGTTAGCGGTCTGGGCAAATTGTACCAGGAAAGGTTACAAAAAGCCTTTTCTTCTTCTTCAAGTGTAAAATCGGCAGCTTTTAAAGTTAAATCCAATTGATCTGCTCTCGATGCCCCTAAAATTGCAGAAGTAACTCCCGATTGCGACAAAACCCATGCTATTGAAGCAGTTATGATCGATTTACCTCTTTTGTTAAAAAACTCACTTAATCGATTCGATTCAGCCAAATGGGCGTGATGCCAATAACGCTCGCGATAAAGATCGCCTGTTTTTCCCAGAGTAAAGCGGGCGCCTGCATCCTGGCTTTCCAACGAATTGTACTTACCTGTTAGCATGCCACCTGCCAAGGGATTATAGCATAGTACCCCCAAATTTTGGTTTCGACAAAGTGGAAGAAGTTCGGCTTCGATTTCACGATAAAGGATATTATACCTAGGTTGAACCGTGGCCCAGCGTGACCAACCATGCTTATCACTAATTCCCAAAGCCAAGGCGATTTGCCAAGCGGGGTAATTGGAACATCCTATGGCCCTAACTTTGCCTTGTTGCAAAAGATCATCGAAGGCACGAAGAGTTTCTTCCAACGGAGTATTGGGGTCGGGCGCATGAGCTTGATAAAGGTCAAAATTATCGGTTTGCAGACGTTTCAAACTGGCCTCAACGGAATTCATGATATGCCTGCGAGATAACCCCTCATCATTGATCGAGGTACCAACTCGCTGCTTGCATTTGGTAGCAAGTACAAACTGATTCCTTTTACCTTTAAGCCATTTGCCTATGATTTCTTCTGTCGCGCCCCAGGTATTTTCATCGGGAGGAATCGGGTAGACATCTGCGGTGTCGATAAAATTAACGCCCGCATTTACAGCTTTGTCCATGATTGCAAACGAAGTGCGCTCATCCGCTTGCTTACCAAAAGTCATGGTGCCCAAGCAAAGCTCACTTACTTTGAGGCCAGTATTTCCAAGCAATCGATATTTCATGTTTTCTTCCGAAGATCCTGGAGGGTAACAACAAATGATAAAATAGGCCTGTTGGAATTGAACGCAAGCATTAAAACCAGAATTTAGAAATCAACCTGGAACCTTAGGAAGTAACCATTGTCGCCCAACTGGCCCTTAGATTCATTCACATTGGCAATGTTCCACCATTGCTCAAGCTGATAACCAACAGAATACTTGGTATTCGATGCCCGGATTGGAGTGTAGCTAAAGCCTGTTTGAAAAGTTACAGCAGGAATGGATTGGATAACAAACTGGCTACTGGTTGCAGAAAATGGCCCTTGAGTGGCCGAAAAGTTCTGACTTGTTTGACCTATAAGTACTGTTCCATCAACTAAAGCAAAGTGCGAAAAGCCTGGTATTCTTTCAAATCTCTTGTGCGTTTCTATTGCAAAATGCGGACCACCACCAAACATATAGTTCGTTTCCGAAAAGTTTTCAAATTTGTTTTCCTGAGTCGTTGAAAAGTAGATTCCACCAATCCTAGCACCAATCCGAAAGAACACATCAAACTTGTTAAAGGGTTGAAACATCGGGGCAATATAATCAAGGTCTCCAATGTTAAAACTTACTTCTGTATTTACAGTTGCTGGAAGTTTATTGATTGGCTCGCTCGAACTTCCAGAAGAAGAAAATCCGCGCCATGATACTGCAAATCCGCCCTGTTCTCCTGCCAACCTATAACCTAATTCTAAATGCGGTTGAAATGCCCAATCCAAAGTGGCAGAAGGAAGATTGACATTTACCACACGGCCATTCTGATACGTAACGGTAGATTGAAGCTGATTGGTAAGATTGGGTAATACCCCACCAAAATCCACATTAATAAATATTGCAGGGTCATCTTTTACCGAGCCATAAATGCTTTTGTCTCTTGTAAGATTATCCACAAATACAGGTGTTTGGGGAAATAGCGTTGGCGGTAAACTATCTACATTCATTGGATCTAATGGCGAACGAACAGGATCGTTAAGAACCCCTGGGGCGGATGGAACCGAGTTAGGAGCAGGAATTGGCGCGCCCAAAAGAGGCTGTGGCGGCGGAGGCGGGGCCGCCTGCTGTAATGGCGATGGCTGTAACGGCATGGGCTGCTGAGAGTAAACCGAAGATACGCACCAAACAGCGCTTATCAGCAATATTGCAATTACATTCAACAAATTCTTGAAGCTATCTTTCACTAAGATTCCTGACAAATAATTACAATCATTTCCCAACAGCTATCACAATCATTTTTTGAAATAACAAGTTTTAACTTGCCTGCAATAGCATTTGCCCAATCCTATGTTTGGTATTTCCACAATTCATGTTAAATTACACAGAAGAAACAGTTTAAAAGGAACCGTCAGATGGAAATCGATGCTAAAGTCTGTTATTGCTTCCATGTAAGCAAAAGGAAAATTTTAAGCTTCATACGGCACGAAAAGCCAAAGGTCGCAAGTATGCTTTCTGAATGCGCAGGCGCTGGTAGTGGCTGCGGGTGGTGTGTTCCATTCCTTAAGCAAATACACGCACAATGCCTCGAAAGTGGCTCTGCAAATTTGGAAATATTGCATTCCGATGATTATGCAAAAGGCAGGGAAGCCTATATTAAGTCCGGAAAAGGAAAGCCTCCTTCCACCCCAAATAATCCTGCTTGATCTAAGATTGTTCTTTGTTATCTTCTCATAGCTAGGTTATTATTCAATCAGTCTTCTCCCCACCTTTCACAGGAGCCCTCCATGAGTGACCCGATTTTTTCAAACTCTAACTCTCCCGATTCAACCCCCCTTAATCGCAGAGACTTCATCAAAAGTGTATCTGCTATTGGAATTGCAACCGCTGCATCTGGTAATCAATTTACCCAAGCCGCAGCACCGGATACTTTCAAGGCTGATGAAACTGCAGTCAAGGGCTTATACGAATCCCTTACAGATGCACAAAGAAAAGAAATCTGCTTCGATTGGGATCATAAAGACGCTAGCAGAGGATTGTTACGAACCTTCGTTTCCAATAACTGGCAAATTACCAAGCCACACATTCGCAGCGAATATTATTCCAAAAAACAACAAGACATCATTCACGATATTTTTAAAGGCCTCGTCAACCCTGAGTGGTACTCCAAATTCCTTAAACAGCTAAAAGACGACACCAATGGCAAAGAATGGGGTGCCGACCAAAGCATCGCAATCTTCGGCAAACCTGGTTCGGGGAAATTCGAATTTGTCATGACCGGCAGGCACATGACTCTAAGAGCTGATGGTAACTCTGAGGACAGTGTGGCATTTGGTGGCCCCATTTTCTACGGGCATGCCGCTGATACTTTTAACGAAGGGGCAGACCACAAGGGCAATATCTTCTGGCCTCAAGCCTTGAAGGCCAACAAGGTTTATCAACTTCTAAGCGAAGACCAAAGAAAAATCGCATTGGTCGAAAAAACTCCTCCTGAAGCTGCAGTTGCATTCAAAGGCAAGGAAGGTAAGTTTTCTGGCATCGCGGTCAGCAAGCTTGATTCGACTCAGAAAAAAGAACTGCAGGGTGTTCTCAGCGGATTGATCGAGCCATTCCGATTAAATGACCAAAACGAAGCGATGGCTTGCTTGGAAAAACAAGGCGGCATAGATAGCTGCAATCTAAGTTTTTACCAACAGGGCGATATCGGCAAAGATGGTGTTTGGGATAACTGGCGCTTGGAAGGTCCCTCTTTTGTTTGGTATTTTAGAGGCAGCCCCCATGTGCATGTTTGGGTTAATGTCGCAGATAACTCTGCTATTAAGCTTAACGCTAAAGGCTAAGTTTCAGCGTAACATCATCGGCACTTTCCCCGGTTTTAATTGCAATAATTCCGGGGGAATTGAAATGCCCGGTATTGTAACTAAATGAACTCTGGCCAGATCCCTTAACATCAACGGGTAATCTGGCCATTTTCCTTCTACTAACTGAAGTTTAGCTTTTTCATCATCCTGCAACATTTGAAATAATTCGTTCTCAACAACCGTCCTAATATCCTCAGGCAAGTCTTCGAATTTACATGCACCGAATTCATAATTAAATGATGGGTCACTTCTTCTAATAATTTCTGTCACTCCACGGGCAAACGCGGGCCACTTCTTTTCGATTTTTGTTAATTCAACCGGTTTATAAACCCCTATTTGTTTCAGGCTTTTCAACTGCGCTGAAACCTCAGTCGGAAGATCCTTAGGCGATAGATACTTGACGCCCATTTTGTTCAATGGCAATGGTGGATTATCTTCAGCAAAGTCCAGAATCATTTTCACAAACGGACCTTTTTTACCCTCTAACTTTGCAACTTTTTCCAATTGTTCGCTACTAAGCTGTTGTTTAATTTGGGTTATAAACTTTTGCGTATCCTCCAAATACAACCCACCTTTTTTCTTCTTGTCAAATGATTGCGCAACTCTAATCTGCTCTTCTTTCTTCATCTTCAATATTTGAATCGCACGCATCGGTTCTTCCAACTTAAGCAATGCATCAGAATCACTCTTGGGTAGGCGCGATATCCATTGGTTTGTAAGTATCTTTTTAATCTCAGCAATGCGCCCATCAGGATGAGATGCTTTTGCTAAACTATCTTTTTCCGTTAGATCCAAAGCATCATACCACTCCCCAAACTTCTGAAAAACTTCAAGTAGCCTTCCAGCTTCCTGAGAATCCGACTTACCCGCTGTTTTCTTTAGGGCAATCTGTTTTTCTTTTCCCAATGTCTGGTAAGAATCATAACTCTTCATCAGTTGATAAATGGCGTCATCAAGGTCTTTAAGTGTCTTTTGTTTTTCCTTAGGTAAAGCTTGGAATGATTTGTAATTCTCTAACAATTGGTTGTAATGCTCGGGCGAGGCCTTCAGCTTTTTAAGAATGCTTTGGTATTTTTGTTCTTGCTCACCACGGGCATCAGCAAAAATCCCCGCGGGTGTCCCAAAGGTAATCAAAAACGCCAACATCAGCAAAATTACAGACAGTTTCATGAAGTTCATAATCGTCCTCTTTCACAAGCCGGAGGGTTCCTGACCAAACAAATCCGGTGCGTCCAATTTTTTCAGAAACTCAATGTTTTCGATTTGCTCGTATAGATTTTTATTTTCGTAGAGTCGCAAATTATTTACCAACTCTGTATCTACTATGGTCGTGTTATTAAAAGATAACGAACCAACTCCAAACCCGCCTGCAAATAAAACCAACAATGCTGCAGCAATCAACAAGCCTCTGTCTCCGTATGAATACTCTTTTATTGCTACAGTTGGATTACTTAACGCATTCATTTTTTCCATGGTTTTTGCAGTAAACGCCATGGTTACATCGGGCTTGGGAAGATAATCAAGCATTTCCCAAGTTTTCTTCATGGCTTGAAAATTGGCACGTTCCTCAGGGCTTGTAGCCAACTTGGCTTCAAACTCCCGAGCTTCCTCTTCCGTCAACTCGCCATCCAGATAAGAAGAATATAGTTCTTCTTTTTCCAGCGAATCATCAGGGTGCTCTGGTTCAGTCATATCTTTAAAATCCTTAAAACTATGGTTCAGAATTCTCTGGCGCAGCGCCATCCATGTAGATGTATTTTTTTAATACCTCACGCAGATTAACCCTTGCTCTGCTTAAAAGCGATTTCACTGCTTTTGGCGTTAGCCCCATAACCACTGCAATATCTGCATAATTCATATCTTCGTATTTGTTCAAAACAACTGCCATTCTTTGGCGCTCATTCAACCCATCTAATGCCTTTGCAATGACATCTGCAAGTTCAACATTATGAAGGTGAATTTCGGGCTGACTTTGCTTTTCAGGCAGGCGCTGATCAATTCCGACCTGCTGCTGCTGGCCTGATTCTGAAGTAAGATAAGAGACTTGAGGGCGCCGCTTTTTTGAACGGATGCTGTTCAATGCAAGATTATTGGCAATGGTGAAAAGCCAAGTACTAAATTTCGCTTTCGGATGATAGTTCTTACGCGATTTGTAAACCCTAAGAAATGCTTCCTGCGCAAGGTCCTCTGCTTCTTCTCTGCTTCCAACCATCGGCTTCATGATTACCACAAGCCTTTGTTGAAACAAAAGCACCAATTGTTCAAATGCACCTGCTTCATCCGCGCGTACCCTAAGCATCAATCTGATGTCGGGGTCGCGTAAAGCATATTGGGCACTGGATTGGCCAATTGCTGTCAACATCATCTCCTAGATTAGTACCTTGCTTTAAAAACTTAATATGTAAGTTATTATAACACCCAACGAAGTGAACTTTAAAAGGTTATTTGCAGCTTTAATCAGTCTTTAATCTTTTGCGCGCTTGCTCTACGCAACTGGCCGCAGGCTGCATCGATATCGGCACCTTTGCGTTTTCGAACCGTAACGGTTTGCCCAGATGCCTTTAAAATCCTAACAAACTCATGCACGGCTTCCTGTTCCGGCTTCAGGAAAGGCAATCCCTGAACTCGATTAAAAGGAATCAGGTTTACATGTGCTTTTCTTTTCCTAAGCAATGATGCAAGTTCTTGCGCATGATCATTCTGATCATTGATCCCGCCTAACAATATGTATTCAAAAGTCACCTGCCTGCCTGTAACTTCTTGAAAATAATCCGCAGCATCAAGAACTTCGTAAATACCAATCTTAGCGTTAGTAGGCACAATCTTCGATCGAATCTCGTCGTTTGGTGCATGCAAAGAAACCGCAAGATGATACTGCTTTTGGGTATCAGCCAATTGTTTTATTTTTACAGGAAGCCCAACCGTGGAAATTGTGATGTGCCTTGCGCTCAACCCAAGCCCCTTGGGGGAACATGCAGTTTCAAGGGCTTCGAGCAAGTTATCGAGATTTGCCATCGGTTCCCCCATGCCCATGATGACAACATGGCTCAGCCTTTCACTCTCAGGCAATAAGTTCCGTGCAAGAATCATCTGCTCAAGGATTTCATAAGCCTTCAAATTTCTTACTACGCCATCAATTCCACTGGCACAAAAAACACAACCCATGGCGCAACCCACTTGGGTACTTACGCAAACAGTTCTCCGACTCTCTTCTTTCATCAACACACATTCAATACGGTTACCATCCTGCAGCTTTAGTATTAGTTTTCGAGTATCATCCTCTGCGATTTTGTGAATTTCAATTTCTTCGGAATACAATGCAAACGTATTAGCTAGGTCATCTCTTAACGATTTGGGTAAATCGCTCATGTCGGAAAAAGCCATGCACCGTTTTAAGAGCAACCATTGTTGAATTTGCACCAAGCGGTGTGCAGGTTGTTGTTTTTCCATGATCCAAGCTTTAAGGCTTGGAGGCGATAGAGAAAGCAGCGCAGGCTTGACGGGTGTTGAAATCACATCAAGGGAAATATTATTAATTGACATGTTTCTATTCTAAGTAGACTGATCTAGCTTGCAATGAATCTCGCTAACCTCTTCTTAAATTTCTGCTTTTTTAATTAAGAATACACTATTGCAACCAACTTAAAGCTTTAAACAACATACACTTAGGGCAATTTTATAACCCCGAACCCCACTTTTATTCTAAGTTTTCTATACTAACATTGGTGTAAAATATGCATTAATGCTTCGATTCACCCTAATAAATTGGGGCCCTACCATGGCGGAACCCGAATACCGTCCCGGATTGGCTGATGTGCCAGTTGCGGAATCTGCAATTAGCTTTATTGACGGCAAAAGAGCGCGACTTGAGTACCGAGGGATCGCTGTCGAAACCCTTGCCAAGGAAAGTTCCTTTGAAGAAACATCTTGGCTCCTCCTTAAAGGTGAGCTACCTACACAAAAGCAACTTGCTACCTTCGACAGCCAACTGCGGGTTCATCGCAGATTAAAATACAAAATCATCGATCTGCTTAAATGCCTTCCTGAATCTGGGCATCCGATGGATGCATTGCAAGCTGGGGTTGCAGCATGTGGCATGTTCTACCCTACGAAGGATCGAACTGATCCTGAAAAAAATTGGGAAGCTGTCATCAGGCTGATTGCAAAACTTCCAACGATTGTTGCGGCATTTCATAGGCTTAGGCGTGGCGATGAGGCGATTCCGCCCCGAGATGATTTAGGTCATGCTGCAAATTTCTATTACATGCTTACCGAAGAAGAGCCTTCTCCTTCGATAACTAAAGTGATTGATGCCTGCCTTATTGTTCATGCAGAACACACAATGAATGCATCGACTTTTAGTAGTCGGGTTACTGGTTCAACCTTAGCAAACCCTTTCACAGTTGTAAATTCTGCGATAGGAACTCTTGCTGGGCCGCTCCATGGTGGTGCCAACGAAGAAGTGCTTGATATGCTTGAAGAAATCGGCACTGCAGATAAGGCCAAGGGTTGGCTTGAAGATGCGGTAATGCACAAAAAGAAAATCATGGGTTTTGGGCATCGTGTTTATAAAGTTAAAGATCCGCGGGCAACGGTGCTCCAGGAACTTGCAGAGCACATGTTTGCGGAAACCAGCAAGCCTGAAATTTACAACCTTGCGATTGAAATCGAGAGGATTGCAACTGGTATTTTAGGGCCAAAAGGCATCTTCCCGAATGTGGATTTCTATTCCGGGATTGTATACCAAAGCATGGGAATACCACGCGATTTGTTCACTCCTATTTTTGCAATTTCCCGGGTCGCTGGGTGGACATCCCACTGGCTCGAACAATTGAAAAACAACCGAATCTTCCGCCCAGAACAAATCTTTGTAGGCAAGAATGATCAACCCTATACGCCAATGGAAAAAAGGCCCTGATTAACACCCTTGTTTTAGTTCTATTTCTGTTTTGGAGGCCTGACTTCTCATGCTTGATGCTGCTTTTATTCGTGCCAATCTTGAGGCGGTCAAATCCAATTGCAAAAACCGTAACCTTGTTGCGGATGTAGATAAAGTTATCGTTATCGATGACGAACGAAAAAAATTACTCTCCAGCATTCAGGCCATCCAACAAAAACAAAATGAGTTATCCAAACTCATCCCCAAAGAAAAAGACCCAACTATAAAACAACAACTGGTTGGCGAAGGTAAAGCTCTTCGCGAACAAGCTAATGCAATGGAAGCGCAAGCAAAAGAAATCGAAAGCAATCTGAAATCTGTTCTGAATATCATCCCGAATATGACTCATCCAGATGCCCCGGTTGGTTTGCTTGCGGAAGATAATAAAGAAATCAAACACTGGGGTCAGCCAAGAAAATTCGACTTCACCCCTAAGGATCATGTTGCGCTTTGTGATTCATTGCAACTTGCAGACTTCGAAGCAGGCGCTTCTGTTGCAGGCCAGAAATTTTACTACCTTAAAAACGAAGGTGCATTGCTAGAACTTGCACTTGTTCAATACGCAATGAACACCTTGGTTCAAGAAGGCTTTATCCCAGTAATTACTCCAGATCTTGCCAGAGTCGAAGTTCTTGAAGGAATCGGTTTTATTCCACGGGATCCAGACCCCGAAAAACGCCAAGTTTACACAATCGCTGATACCGACCTTTGCCTTGTTGCCACCGCAGAAATCACCCTCGGAGGCATGCACCGCGATCAAGTTCTTGATGAAGCCAACATGCCTTTGCGCTATGCGGGGCTCTCCCACTGCTTCCGTACCGAAGCTGGTGCTCCCGGAAAAGATACTAGGGGTTTATATAGGGTTCATCAATTCACCAAAGTCGAAATGTTTGCATTCTGCACACCTGAACAAGCTGAAGATATTCACCTCGACATTCTTCGTATCGAAGAAAAAATATTCCAAGGCCTTGGCCTTTGCTACAGGGTTATCGACACTTGCACCGGCGATTTGGGCGGCCCAGCATACCGTAAATACGACCTCGAAGCTTGGATGCCTGGTAGAGGTAAAGACGGGGATTATGGCGAAGTTACCAGCACTTCCAACTGCACTGATTACCAATCACGAAGATTAAATATTCGCAGCAAATCACAAGGTCAAAAAGGTACACGCTTCGCCTACACGCTCAATGGCACTGCTGTTGCGGTTACGAGGGCAATCGTTGCAATCTTAGAAAATAACCAGCAGGCGGATGGATCTGTTATCATTCCAGAAGTGTTACGACCCATGATTGGCAAAGACCGGATTCTTCCCCGGTAAATTTGCTCTATTTTTCTTCTGGACTGGGGTTAGATGGAAAACAGCCTGCCTCCTTGCGAAAAAGTCAAAACATTCCCTACCTCTCCTGGTGTTTACATCATGAAGGACGGCAAAGGTGTTGTTCTCTACATAGGCAAGGCTAAGAATCTCCGTAACAGGGCATCGCACTACTTCACCAAGGCGGCTGCTGAAGATCCCCGAACCCAAAACCTCGTGCCTTTAATTGAAGAAATCGAATTCCTGCAGGCTGAAACTGAAGTGGATGCGCTTCTTCTTGAAGCTAGGCTAATCAAAGATATTCAGCCCCGGTTCAATGCTGCATTAAAAGATGGAAGAACCTTTCCCTATTTACAAATAAGGGTACGCGAAGAATTCCCACGGGTCGAATTTACACGCTCGCCTCGCAGGAAGGGCGTCAGGCTTTATGGCCCATTCACCAACTCCAAGGCACTCAAACACGCTCTTCTAATACTGCAACGAGTATTTAAGTTTCGAACTTGTAGCCTCGATATAAAATCCGATGAGAATCGATGGCGCTGGTTCCGCCCCTGCCTGCTTCACAGCATAAGGCAATGCACCGCACCTTGCAATTTTCGAGTTACCAAAGAAGAGTATCGTGCCCAGATCAAATCATTAATTCATGTACTAGAAGGGCGTAAAAAGAAGCTCCTTAGAAAAATGCGCAAAGAGATGGAAGCTGCAAGCAAAGAACTTTTGTTTGAAAAAGCAGCACGAATCCGAGATGAAATCCTATCCCTGGAAAAGCTTGAAGATCGAGGCGACAATAAACGCGATGTACAGCCGGGGGCCTTTCCTATTGATCCAAAAAAAGGCCTCAATGGATTAAAAAAAATCCTTGGGCTCGCTACAACCCCCAGAACTATTGAAGGGATTGATATTGCACATTTGGGGGGAACCGAGACAGTGGCATCGCTTGTGCGCTTCCTCGATGGTTTACCTTTTAAGCCGGGTTATAGAAAATTTCGAATTAAATCCGTCCAAGGGATTGATGATTACGCTTCCATTCGAGAAGTGGTTTTCAGGCGCTTCAGAAAACAGCGCGATTCCGAAGAAATATTCCCTGATGTCATTCTCATCGATGGGGGAAAAGGACAGCTTAACGCCGCATTAGATGCTTTTAAGCTTTTGGGCATCGAACCTCCCTGCCTGATTTCGCTTGCAAAGAAAGATGAAGAGATCTTCCGCCCAGAAGATTCTGAACCCATCCGATTAGGAAGGCATTCATCTGCGTTGCGCTTGCTGCAATATGTACGAGATGAAGCACATCGCTTTGCGCAACATTATCACCATGTACTAAGGCATAAAAAACTGGAAAATGAGATCGAATCCGCCTTTGAAACAGAAAAGGAGCCCAAAGATAATGCGAATCCTACTGACTAACGACGATGGTATTTATGCTCCAGGCCTTAGGGCTTTGCGCTTAGAACTGCAAAAAATTGGAGCTGTCGAGGTTGTTGCGCCAGCAACCGAACAAAGTGCTACGGGCCATTCGGTAACACTTAACAATCCGATTGTGGTTCAAGAAATCTACGACGAAAAAATGGCTCGCATTGGCTGGGCAGTCGAAGGCAGGCCTGCAGATTGTGTTAAGCTCGCTTTAAGAGAACTCCTCGGCTATCGGCCCGACATTATCGTTAGCGGTTTGAACGCTGGCTCTAACGCCGGTATTAATGTGCTTTATTCTGGAACGGTTGCTGCTGCTATTGAAGGGGCTTTTTTTGGTATCACCAGCATTGCTTGTTCATTGGAATACACCAAGCCTAGGCCTCTGGATTTTAACACGGGTGCAGGTTTGGCGAGGCAAATCGTAGAACAAATAATCAACAAAAAGCCCGCACCAGGTGCCTTGTTTAATGTCAACATTCCCAGCCTTGAAAATGGACCGGTTCTTGGCGTTCGTGTTGCACCCCAAAACACCTCTACCTACGAAGAGCGATTTGATAAACGCACCGATCCCAGAGGCAGAACTTACTTCTGGTTAGGGGCTGATTTCACTTGCCCTAATCCAACCCCAGAAACCGACACCGCTGCACTTAGAGATCGATATATCACCGTTACACCTCTGCAATTTAACCTTACCGAGCACACGCAACTTGAAGAAATGTATTCTTGGAATTGGACACTTTGATTTCTTAGATTTCATGCTATGATTCTTTTTCTAACTTTTACACTAAGAGGAAACACAATGAACGCAATTGAAATTACAGCTTCTACTTTGGAATCTACCGGGCAAATGCTTTCCATGTTCCTTTCTGATTTATCGGATGCTGACCTGCTGGTTTGTCCGGTCGAAGGGGCTAATCATATAGCTTGGCAGATAGGGCATTTGATTTCCGCTGAAAGAATGACTGTTAATAATCTTCCTGATGTTTCCTACCCAATTCTAACACCAGAATTCGAAGCAACCCATAGTCGCGATTCCACTACAAAACAGAGCCATGCAGGATTTTTAACCAAGGCCCAATATCTGACGATGATGGAAGAATCTCGATTGGCTACTCTTACAGCTTTGCGAAAACTTAAAGATGCAGACCTAGATAAACCAACCGTAGGAAGGCTTGCGGCAAAGGCCCCCACGCTTGGAAAACTTTTGCTCCTTTGCTCTAACCACACCTTGATGCACATGGGGCAATTCAGCGTAATTCGAAGAAAACTAGGCAAACCGGTGCTTTTCTAAACTCATGTATTATTCCTTTCTTGCAGATGCTCTGGTCATTCTCCATCTTGCCTTTGTTGCATTTGTGGTACTTGGCCAGCTTGCAATTTTAGTTGGTATTATCTTCAAAAAAACATGGGCCAGATCCTTTGTTTTTAGGATCATCCACCTTATTTGCATAGGTATAGTCGCAACCGAGGGCATGCTTGATGTCGAATGCCCTCTTACCGTTTGGGAAAGAAACCTACGAACCGAAGCGGGGCAGGATGTTTCGGAAGCCCCTTTCATTCCTCAACTTGCCAACAGAATTCTTTTCTACCCCGATATTCCTCATGTTTATTTCGAGAGAATGCATATCGCATTCGGTTGTCTAGTTCTATTAACCTTCTTAATTTGGCCCCCTAAGCTTCAAAAAAAACTGAAAGAATCCTTGAATTAACATGATTCAAAGGTTTGTTCTTTGAAATTCGGGATGTTATAATGCTAGTTCAACTGATGAAGCCATACTTGACTATTTCGGAGTTTATTCCAATGCGATTGATTTGCTTTACTTTTTTAGTTCTGGTTTCACCCGCACTTTGCTTGGCTGATACAGCCAACTGGTCCAGATTTCGCGGCCCCAATGGCACCGGAATTTCGGACTCCAAAAACATACCCCTCAAATTCTCTAACACTGAAAATATCCTCTGGAAATTACCCCTTGCTGATGTCGGAAACTCTGCACCGGTTATCTGGGGTAACCATTTATTTCTACATTCGTCCCTTCCCGATGGTAGCAAACGATTCCTCCAATGTATCGACTCCGAATCCGGAAAACTGCTTTGGAAAAAGTCCTTCAACGCCAGTGTCGCTAAAACACATATCAAAAACTCTTTAGCTTCCTGCACCCCTGCAACCGATGGCGAAAGAGTTTACAACATCATCTGGGATGGTAAAAACATCGCGTTGTATGCTCATGATTTTAAAGGGGAAGAAGTTTGGAAAAAAGATCTAGGTGCCTTTAATAGTCAACACGGCCCAGGACATAGCCCCATCGTTCACGGCAACAAAGTGATTTTTAATAACGATCAAGATGGCACTGCTCAACTTCTTGCTTTTGATTCCAAAACAGGGAAAACCATTTGGGATATCCCCAGAAAAGCTTTCAGAGCTTGTTATTCTACCCCTTTGTTCAATACTCTTGAAAACGGAAAATTAGAACTCCTCGTCGCTACCTCTGCGGGCATCACCAGCTATGATGCAGATAAAGGCCTCGAAAACTGGAACTACACTTGGAGCTTCTCGAAAATGCCACTGCGCACTGTTGCGTCACCCGTTGTTACCGCTGGCGTTATTGTGGCATGCAGTGGCGACGGGGCTGGCGATAGGCATCTTATCGCTGTCAAACTTGGTGGCACAGGTGATGTTACACCAACCAACCTTCTTTGGGAAAACCGCAAGTCGTTTCCTTATGTCCCTTCCATGATCTCCAAACAAGAATACATTTTTAGTGTTACAGACAAAGGAATGGCCATGTGCAACCTTGCTGTCAGTGGCAAAGAATTATGGAGCGAAAGGCTCGACAGCCCCGTTACTGCTTCTCCACTGATGATCGATAACAATATTTTTGCAATTGGCGAAAATGGTGATGTTTATATTTTTCAGGCTGAAGGTAGTTTTAAAATGATCAGTAAAAACTCTTTGGGAGAACCTGTTTTCTCGACCCCGGCTGTAGCTAATGACAAGCTTTACATTCGAGGCAAAGACCATCTTTTTTGTATTGGTAAACCCGTCAAGTAACTTTTTTAACAAGGATTCACACATGATCGCAAGCTTTAAGAATCGGGCAATTGTTTTTTTGGCAATCTTAACCACGCTTACCCTTTCAGGCGTTTCTTCCATTCGAGCACAAGAGGCTAAAACTGTGAATGCATCCAAGACCGAGCGAATTTTCGAAATGCGAACCTACTACGCTGAACCAGGCAAAATGGACGCCCTTCATGCTAGATTCCGTGATCACACATGCAAACTTTTTGATAAACATGGGATCACCATCATTGGCTTTTGGAAGCCTACTGACAAAACCAAAGCTGAAGATATGATGGTTTACATCCTTGCTTACCCAAGCAAAGAAGCTGCTGACGCCTCTTGGAAAGCCTTCCGTGCTGATCCTGTTTGGAATTCTGCAAGAGATGCTTCTGAAAAAAACGGGAAACTTGTCAAAAAAGTTGAATCGGTTTTCTTAAACCCTACTGACTATTCTCCAATCAAGTAATTGGAAGAAAGTACTTCTCTGATGCTTTTCATTCGCAAGGCTTGGATCGCTTTTTTTATTGCTCTTATACCTATCTTGAGCATGGAAGCTGCGGACCAAGCATTGCCTATTCAGATCCCTTTCCGCATCAATAAATCCAGCCATTTAATTGTCAGAGCGAAAATCAACAACAAAGGCCCTTTCAACTTCATCCTTGATACGGGTGCGCCTGTCACTTTTTTTGCTGCTGAACCAGGCAAATCACTCGGGCTAAAACCTGATGAAAACGGCTGGGGGGTTCTCGATAACTTCCTTCTTGAAGGCGGTCTTCGCTTTGAAAATCTGCGCGTCAAGCTCGAAACCCCATTCCAACTTGTTGGCATGAATGGTATGGCTCTTGGTGGGTTAGAAATTCATGGACTCATTGGCTACGATTTACTCGCAAAACACAAAATAGAAATTGATGTCGCCAAGGATACCATGACTTGGACGCCCCTAGATTTTAAACCTAGATTCCCCCTTGGAGTTTCAGGGAAAAACTCCGGATCAAGCCTTGATGCTCTTGGTTCTTTCATGAAAACAATTGGCGCATTAACAGGAAAAAAACAAGATACACCCCCCGTTCTCCGTGGATCATTAGGCATTATTATCGATCCAGATTCAAAACCCTTGATGGTTATCGATGTGCTAAAAGATAGCCCTGCATACAAAGTTAGCATCCAAAAGGGCGACCTAATCCTTAAATACAATGATGCTGAAATAACTTCCTTGGATGATCTTTCAAAAATGTATCGATCAACTCCAGAACAAAAAAAAATACAAATCGAGATCATGCGAAAAAGACAAATCCTCGCATTGGAACTTGCACCTGGGAAAGGGTTGTAACCATGCCCTCCATAAATCGCCTAGCTTTACAATCAAGTATTCTTTTTTTGTTATTCTGCTCAACATTAAGCGCGCAAGAATCTGTTCATGTCCCTTTGGAAATCTTGAAAACAGGCCATATTGTTGTTTCCGTTAAGGTTAACGACAAAGGCCCTTTTCGGCTGTTATTTGATACCGGCGCCCCTGTCACCCTCATCAGCAGCAAGATTGCCACCGAAGCCAAGGTGATCAAACCTTCGTTGGGCTTTGCCCTGTTTGGTGCGGGCGGGCAAGCCAACATTGAATCACTTGAACTCGGAAATTTAAAAACTCAAAACAATTCTGTAATTGTCATGGATCATCCAACAATCAAAGTCTTATCTAAATTCTTTGGCCCCATCGAAGGCATCATTGGCTTCTCAACCTACTCGCGATACAAATTAACCATTGATTACAAAAACTCGTCCATCGCTTTTGCACCAAACGGATACATCCCTCAAGATACTGTCAAAGCCATGATGGATCGCCTTATGGCTAACAATAAATCCCGCGAGACTTTATGTTCCAAAGGTGTTTGGGGGTTCGAAGTTCAAAAGCTTGAAACTGATACTGCGGAAGGTTTGGATATTATTTCCGTAGTGCCTAACAGCGTGATGGCAAAAGCGGGACTTAAAAAAGGCGACCGAATTCTTTCATTCAATAATATTTGGACTGACTCACTTGAAGATCTTTTCTACGCCTCCAGCAAATCCAACACAAACGAACAATCGAAACTTCGAATTCTCAGCAATAACGAAATAAAAACTGTCCTCATAATTCCAGCTAATGGCATTTAAACTACTCCGGGTGCCTTTCTATGTACAAACTCATTCTTTCGCTTATATTACTTTTCATCGGGTTTAACCCTTGGGAATCAATAGTTTTCGCACAAGCCAGCAAAAAATTAAAATCAAACATGATTGATCAAGGGGAATCCGATCCAGCACTTAAAGGCATCGCAGTTCTTGAAGGATTTAAAGTTGAAATTGTTGCTCAAAACCCAAACATCGTTAACCCCTCATCAATTTCTTTTTCAAACGATGGTAAAGTATTTGTCTTAGAGCGCAGCCCAAATTTCACCAAGAAACTTCAAGCTTCCTCTTGGCCTATAGGGAACTTAAAAGAAGGGATTGCTTTAAAAAAAACTATACCTGACAAAATTAAAGCCCTCTCTATAAACAAAACCACTGGACTATGGGAATCCCCTATCACTCACCTCGAACCTTTTTCACCATCTGCTTTTGTTACCCATGATTCTTTTATTTATCTTGCAGATTCGGGGTCCATTCTTCGCTATAAAATCAAGCCTGATGGCGGACTTGAATTGAAATCTGAAATCATCATTAAAGGCATCGCAGGTTTTAATGAATATCAAGTTAATGCGCTCACCTTTGGTCCAGATGGCTGGCTTTATTTCCATTTTCCACCTGGCGACTCCCTCCTTGAAGGCACCGATGGTAAAACAATAACCGTCCTTCGCACCGGTGGCATCGCTCGCTGCAAAACAGATGGCAAAAACCTTGAGCTCTATTCGACCGGCATTCGCCAAGCTCAGGGAAATCTTTCCTTCGATTTACAAGGCAACTTATTTTCAGTCGATGATCAAATTTCTTCAGGTGCAAAACCTGCGGGCGCTCGCCTTCTGCACCTAACTGAAGGATTCGATTTCGGCTGGCATATTGCACACCGCTCCAATTGTTGCGATCCAGACCTTTTGCGGATTTTAATGGAAGGAGATAATGCTCCCTACTCTGCAATAAATTTGCCAAAAGTTCGTGCAACTTCATCTCATGCCTATACCGATAACAGGTTACCTCAAAAATTCAAAAACCTATTTCTTGTTGCAGATGGTCTATCCCATGAAATTCTTGGGATCTTTCCTGCTAAAGACAAGAGCACCTTCCTTTCCAGCGAATATTTTACTTTCCTAAGTTCTACCGACCCCAAGTTTTTCCCTTCTCAGATTACACAGGGGCCTGATGGCGCACTCTATATTGTGGATCAAGGATGCTCTAACGAAACTGAAGGATTAGGAGTAGGTGGGCGAATTTTAAGAATCCGTTGGCAAGGAACTGCCGCTGATCCTGAAATCCCTCTCCGAAGCTCAGATTCTTTTTCTTCGATTGATGAAAAACCAGTTGGAGATTTAATTGCGCTTCTAGATTCAGAAGAAAACTTCATGAGAATAACATCGAGGAATGCTCTAATTCGGAAAGGCAGAGATACGGTTGATTCGTTAATAAAATTCTTTAAAGATGAGGATAAAGCTTCGGAGGCAAAACTGCGCGCACTAGAAGCTCTTGCCCATTTCTGGAATAAAGAAGTGCAATTAATATGCGAAAACATACTTGCAGACGGAGACCCCAGCCTTCAACTTCTTGCAGCACAATATTTATGCCGGTTTGCCTCTCCTGGTAGCGATTCAATTTTCAATGTTCTACTTAAGCATCTGGGATCTGATACGCCCGAACTCAGAAATGCAATCACACTTGCTATGGGAAAAAACAATGCTCCCGGATCCGCGGAAAGCCTAGTGAACTCGATCTTATTTTATGAAGGATCAGATATTAGAATGCTCGAGATTTTTGCTCGTGCCTTGGAATTAACAGGCAAAACTGGGATGGAACGCATACTTGCAGTTGGTGATACAGGCGTAAAAAAAGACATCAGAAAAATTCTAGAAGTCCAAACAATGATGCGCACTACAACCGCATTAGAAGGAACCCTTGCATGGCTTGAAAATCAAAACATAAGTGATTCTGACATAGTCGATTTACTAAAAAGTCTTAAAAACCAAAAACAAATCTCCGATGCCATTCTTTCTCAACTCGCTCTTTATTGTTATAAGCAACCCACTATGGAAGCTCCCATCAAAATTGCTTTACTAGAATCTTTAAGCGGTTTCCCTAATGTCTCGTTTAAAGAGTGGGAAAAATTTTTGGGTGCCTGCCTAGAAGATGAAGACATCAAAATAAAAACAGCCTGCATTAATATGATCAAAAACGCCAACATTAGCTCGTATTCAAAAAATCTTACTTCAAGGATAAGTAGTCAGGAAATTCAAGACGAAGAAAAGATCTCGCTTTTAGAAACCCTTGCAATTTTAAAAACAAAGGAATCTATTCCTATAATCATCAACATTTTAAGCGGCACCAGGTCGCAAAGAGAAAGCTTGAAAGTAAGACAAACTGCATTACAGGCCATATTTGCAATTGACCCTGATAAAGCATCAGAAAGTATTCAAGGTTTGCTTGGTTCGGTTTTATTCCCTGAAACTTTAAAAAGTGAAGCTTTACAATTATTAGAAAAAAACCCATCAGGCGCCAAAGTCCTATTTGCATACTTCGATTCTGGAAAATGCGACCCCAACTTATTACCCGCGATATCCGAGTGCCTAAAAAAGTATGGTCTTAAATCCTCTGAGGGAAAAAATCTTAACAGCTTGCTACTTAAAAAAGCCCTTTTATCAGACAATAATCTTTCACAGCTAAAGCTTTTTGAAGCATCTATGAAATCTTCCGCAAGCCTCGAAAGAGGGAAAGAAATTTTTCTAAATGCCAATAATCAATCTTGTATCATTTGCCATGCAATAAACAAAAACGATACCACGATAGGTCCGGATTTAGCCTTTATCCAAAAAATGGAAACAGCAAAAATAATCCGTTCGTTGCTAGATCCTGCGCACGAAATAAACCCAGCTCATAGCACTTTCGAACTTAAAACTAAAGCAGGCAAAACTTTCATCGGGGTAAAAATCAGATCTGCCGAAAATCAGATCCTGTTGGCAGACGCAACAGGATCAATATCGACTTTCAGTAAAAATGAAATTGCTTCGTTAATTCCTCTAAAAAGTTCGATTATGCCTGACAACCTTTCCAGCCAACTAAGTTATAGAGAGTTGTTGGATTTGGTTTCTTTCCTTAAAGACCCCACAAATAGCAAAACCTTTTCGGGCACATCTTATGTTGGTCAAATCAAGGTAAATAAAGGTTTGGATGATTCCAAAAGCGTTTTAATCTCTGCAAGAAATGATGGCTTTTTTAATTTACAGAAGTACAACCAGGGTACATCTGAACAACTTTCAGTTCACTTCTATTTAAACTCTAATAACCAATCTAAATCCTTAGTATCCGTTACCTCTCGTGATTCCTTCGAATTAAGAATCAACACTGTCCTAAAAACGGAACAACAAATCAAAAAATCAAATACTAATTACACTTTTGATTTAGATCTTAATCCCGGGTCGAATCTTATCGAAATTGATTTTTCAAAGGGTAAAAAGCTGGAAGGGTTTTATCTGCATTTCACGGGTGATGATATAAATGGTTCAAATATAAATAATAACCCGGCTCCTAAAGATTAAGAGTCGGGTTGAATCTTTTAAATTTAAAACTCGGTTTACTGCAAACCGCCATCCACTCGTTCGTTTGTAAGGTGGGAAGGATGATCCGTGAACCAAATTCTAGACCATTCCTGTTCGATCTGCCTAAGATCTTCAGATTGATTTACCAAAGCTTTTATACGCATGCTAGGATCAGAAGAATAAGCATTAATCAGGCAACCAGTGTTGCATAGGATAGCCAAGCCAACTGCAGAAAACAAAAAAATACGGCTCATGATTAAATCCCTTCAAGCATTCAAGATCTATCAAAAAGATCTAAAGGTTTGTTGCCCTAGCAGAAAAATAACTGGGAACTCAACTAAACCTGATTGATATATCGGATGTAATGATTTTAAGCTTGAGAGGAAAATAAGGAATAATAATGGATTTAACGAAAAGATAAGATGGATAATATAGGAACGATAAGAATATAGGTTTATGGTGGTTTTGGAATTAATAATTGTTAGGATGGGGTATTATAAAGATGGCCCGGGCTTAGAAACTTCGTCGGTATCGCCCAAGATAAGTCCCTCGCCATCAAGATTAACGGGTAAACTGGTGAGTTTTTTAACTCTTTCTTCCATCTCTTTACCGGGTTTAAAAGTTACAACATATTTAGGAGGAACATCAACACGTTCGCCGGTCCTTGGATTCCTTGCTTTTCTAGCTTTCCGTTGTTTAACTTCAAAAACGCCAAAATTCCTTAATTCAATACGCCCCATCTCTAAAAGAGCATCCACAATCGCATCAAAAGTTTGCTGTACGATATCTTTGGTCTTTAGCTGTGTTAAACCGATTTTGTCAGAAATCTGCTTTACGATTTCTTTTTTAGTCACGGTCACCACTCCTGAAATTGTACGGCAAGGAACAAACTTATTTCCACCGCCAAGTGACTTAAAGTTAAATCCAGTTAAGGATTATGTCAAGTCTAAAGAGAATATTCCTTAATATTCATCGATTCTTTTTAAAAGAGAATCGAAAAATGATCTTCCCAAACACACTCGAAAAAAGTTACTTCATACTTATTATCTTTGGCACACATAAAGGATTGTTCATGGAAAAGTTAGTAGTTACAGGTGGATGCGGATTTATTGGCAGCAATTTCATTCGCATGATTCTAGAAAAAGAGCCCACGGTTGAAGTAATCAACTTCGATCTGCTCACCTATGCTGGCAATCTTGCCAATCTTAAAGATTTGGAAAAGAATCCCAGGTTAAAATTCTTCAAGGGCGACATTGCCAACAAGCAAGATGTTGATGCAGTCCTAAAGGATGGGGTTTCTTCGGTAGTACATTTTGCTGCTGAAAGTCATGTTGATCGAAGCATTTTAGATTCTGGGCCTTTCATTCGCAGTAATATTGTTGGCACCCAGGTGCTTTTAGATTCTGCAAGAGCCCACAACATCAAAAGATTTGTTCATGTTTCAACAGATGAAGTATATGGCAGCTTGGGTGATACAGGGTTTTTCACCGAAGATACTCCACTTGCTCCCAACAGTCCTTATTCCGCAAGCAAGGCATCTTCTGATCTTATTGTTCGCAGCTATGTTCATACTTTTGGTTTTCCTGCAATGACTACACGATGCTCTAACAATTATGGGCCATATCAATTCCCCGAAAAGCTGATTCCACTTTTCATCAGCAATTTGCAACGAAATGAACAAGTCCCGGTGTACGGGGATGGTTTAAATGTACGCGATTGGATTCATGTAAATGATCATTGTTCAGGCATTCTTGCTGTACTGCGAAAAGGCCGTGTAGGTGAAGTTTATAACCTAGGCGGAAAAAGCGAACGGACCAATCTTGAGTTAACGCATGCACTCCTCAACAACCTGCAAAAACCCCACTCTTTAATTCGCTATGTTAAAGATAGACCAGGCCATGACAAACGATACGCCATTGATTGTTCTAAAGCAGAAAAAGAATTAGGCTGGACTCCAACGGTTATTTTCGAAGAGGGTTTAAAGCATACTGTAGAATGGTATCTTGCAAACACTGATTGGATTAATTCCATTCGCACAGGTGATTATCTTTCGTACTATCAAAAGCAATATGGGCACCGATAATAAAAAATTTGGTAGCAGTACGGTTCTTATTACTGGGATTACCGGATTTGCTGGTTCGTATCTTGCAGAACATCTTCAGGGGTTCGCTGGGCAAATCCATGGGATCAGCAGGTCAGGCAAATGGCCTAAAACTTGCCCTGAAAATCTTCATAATATACCGCTCCATACCAGCAATTTTCAAGATTCGGCCCACTTGTCTGTACTTTTAAAAACGATTAATCCTACACACATCTATCACCTAGCTGGATTTGCCCAGACTGGGAAATCTTTTGTAAATCAACATGAAGCTTGGGCGGGTAATCTGAACGCCCCACAGACTCTTTATGATGCCATCAAAAAATCAGGCATTAAGGCAAAGGTTCTTTTCGCTGGGTCCGGTTTAATTTATGGATCTGCCAGATACGACAAAGAAATTAAAACCGAATCTTCAGAGTTAATGCCCCAAAGCCCATATGCATCTAGCAAAGCTGCGGCCGACCTTTTGAGCTATCAAGTTTGGGCAAACGACAAGATAGAAATAATTCGTACACGGCCTTTTAATCACATCGGGCCAAGGCAATCCATTGATTTTGCAATGGCGAGTTTTTCCAAACAAATTGCTGAAATAGAACTCTTAGGAAAAAAACCTGTCATTAAAACAGGTTCACTATCTGCTTTCCGAGATCTCACTGATGTACGGGACACGGTAAAAGCTTATGCGAGCCTGATGGAGCATGGGATACCAGGCGAAGCTTATAACATCGGGTCTGGTAAAAACACTCGTATTTCTGATGCTTTAAAAATGCTCGTTTCTTTTTCAAATAACCCCAACTTAATAATTGAGGAAGAGCTTTCCTCTTCAGCTCAAGATTTTGAATTGCTTGTTGGCATCGATAAACTTAACAAAACTATTTCTTGGGAACCGGCCTTTTCTCTTGAAGAAACTCTTACCGACACTTTGAACTATTGGCGTCAGGTTATTACCGCCCAATTGCAAAACCCTAAGGAATAAAAATGAAAATTGCTGTAGTTGGAACTGGTTATGTTGGCTTGGTTACTGGTACTTGTTTTGCAGATAGCGGAAATGAAGTCATATGCATCGACAAGGATGAAGCGAAAATTGCGGTCTTGGAAAAGGGGAAGATCCCAATCTATGAACCTGGCTTATTAGAAATGGTGCATCGTAATTCTCGGGACGGCCGACTTGTATTCACAACAGATTTACAAAAAGGCGTCCAATCAAGTGATTTGGTATTCATCGCTGTAGGCACCCCTCAAAGTGAAACAGGAGCTGCTGATCTTTCCACTGTTTTTGCTGTTGCTAAATCTATCGCACTCGCTGCAAACAAAACCAAAATTGTAATCATAAAAAGCACTGTTCCTGTAGGCACCAATAAGAAAGTACAAGACATTGTAAATGCGAACAGCAAATTCCCCATCCACATTTGCAGCAATCCAGAATTTCTTAAGGAAGGGGCTGCAATTGAAGATTGCACCAAACCAGACAGGGTCGTCATAGGAATTCGCTCTCCGGAACTGTCCGAAATTTTTAAAGAGTTATATGCGCCTTTTTTAAGGACTGAACGCCCTTTATTAATCATGTCGCCTGAAAGTGCAGAAATGACAAAGTATGCTGCCAATGCGATGCTTGCCACCAAAATCAGTTTTATCAATGAGATGTCAAACATCTGCGAAAAGATGGGCGGGGATATCAATGATGTCCGCAGAGGGATTGGGCATGACATCAGAATTGGATTTCAATTTCTGTTTCCGGGCGCAGGATATGGCGGCAGTTGTTTCCCAAAAGATATTCGTGCATTGATCCACATGGCAAATGAAATCGGAATTGCACCCACCATGCTTGCTGCAATTGATGTTGTTAATGAACTTCAGAAGGAGCTTCTTTTTTCAAAAATCCATGATCATTTCAAAGGAAATATCAAAGGCTTAACTTTTGGAATCTGGGGCTTGGCTTTTAAACCACGAACCGATGATATCCGGGAGGCCCCCGCATTGGTGCTAATCGACGCCCTTCTAAATGCAGGCGCTAAGGTTCAAGTTCATGATCCGGAAGCAATGCCCAATGTTAAGGCGATTTATGGTGATAAGCTTTCTTATTGCAGCAAACCCTATGATGCTCTTCAAGACGCGAACGCCCTAGCTATCGTTACAGAATGGCAGGAGTTTCGGAATCCAAATTTCCAATTCATGGCAGGAATGCTTAAAGAAAACGTCATTTTTGACGGGCGAAATCTATACGAACCTAAAGTTCTTTCCTCAGTTGGTTTCACTTATTATTCTATCGGAAGAAAAACATCCTTCCCAAATTCTTGACTCATGATCCCCAAGATGAAAATCTTTAAAATGGGCCTATCATGAATTACATGGAAAACAAAAACACACCAAACCCATGGGATCTCGATGCAGAAGCCATTGTTGTAAAAATCCGATGGTTTGGCGTTTTAATAGGCTATTTTCTTGTTAATGCAACAGATTTGAGTGGCGACCGCAGGGGTTTATTAAACGCAATCCTTGCAATCGGGGTTGGGTACACACTTTTAGACACTTATTTCAGTTGGAAAAAAAAAGTTTTCCTAGCCGACTACCCGTTGTTTATCGCAGCTATGGAATCACTTTTCATCGGCCTACTTTGCTTCTATGAAGAGGGCCTTTCCAGCACTTTCCGTTATTATTATTTTCTTTCAATCTTATGTTGCGCATTGCGATACTCTTGGATTGTGACCGCGCTTTGCTTTACTTTTCATTGCATCAGTTATACTACCTTAGTTTTTCTTTTGAATGATAATTCACAAAGTAAACTTTTCATCTCACTAACCATGATTGTCATGGGTTGGCTGGCATGGGCATCGACATCATTAACCTCGCTTCTAAGAAGAACCAGTTCTTCTCTGGAAGTTTTAAATCAGGAGTTATTAAAAAACCAATCCGAGCTTGAAGCAAGAATTGCAGAAAGATCAAAGCAGTTACAGGAAGCACAAGCACAAGTATTACAGCAGGAAAAAATGGCTGCATTTGGACTATTAGCGGCAGGAATCGCCCACGAGGTTGGTAACCCACTCACCTCTATTTCATCTATGGTGCAAATCCTTCAAAAAAAAGAACTCGATGATTACACAAGAGAAAAACTTGACCTAATGAGCGGCCAACTAATACGGATTCGCGATACTCTTCGAGAGGTAATGGATTTTTCCAGGCCAGCTAATCTCGAACGAAAAAAAATCAAACCTTTACCAGTCATTGAAGAAGCAATGAATATTGCAAAATATTATAAGAGGACCAGAGGTAAGGTTATTTTGATCCCTGTCCCTCAAAACCTGCCAACCATCAACGGAATTCATGATCAATTAGTACAGGTAATTCTCAACCTTATCTTAAACGCCATTGATGCTGCGGGCACAGGGGGTATTATTGAGGTTGGAATCGCAGTCGAAGGTGACACCATTATTTTTCAAGTAAGCGATAACGGCCCAGGAGTCGCAGAAACTGATGTTAATAAACTTTTTCTTCCTTTTTTCACAACTAAAAAACATGGAACCGGGCTTGGTCTTTTTGTGTCACAAAAAATAATAGAGGAACACCAAGGAATGATTCGCTATTACCAAAAACCCCAAGGCGGATCACTTTTTAGCGCAACTATTCCTTCAACCAATTTTGCACTTTCTATCGAACCAACCAAGGTGCCCCATGACTGAATTAAAAAAGAATCCATCCGGTGCAAAAGACTCACTCCCAAACATTCTTGTCATTGATGATGAACCATTGATCCGCGAAACTCTTACAGAATTCCTTAATCAAGAAGGATTCAAAGTGATTTGCGCAAGTAGTGGCGAAGAAGGTATCAAGCTGGCAACAAGCACAAGATTTGAATTATGCCTTTGTGATTTACAACTACCAGGGATGGATGGCATCGCATTTTTACAGGAACTTCAACGAATTAGCCCTGAAGTATTTGTCGTGATGATCACTGCTTATGCCACTGTTGAAAATGCAGTTGAAGCATTCAAGCGTGGTGCTCAAGATTATCTAATCAAACCTGTTATCCTTGCGGAGTTATCAGAGAAGATAAAAAGATTACTCGAACAAAAAAGGTTGGCACTTGAAAACCAATGGTTGAGAAAAGAACTTAACCGCATCTACCCTGAAACCAAACTCATTGGTAAAAGTCAGGCAATGCGCCAAACCATTGAATTGGCAAACAAAGTTGCGCCTACAAGATCGACGGTCTTATTGACAGGCGAAAGTGGCACGGGCAAGGAATTACTGGCACGGGTAATCCATGATGGAGCAAACCAAGCCTCAACTAATATAAAAGATTCTCCGAGCAGATTTCTGGCAATGAATTGCGCTGCCATACCACACGATTTACTGGAAAACCAATTGTTTGGTCATAAAAAAGGAGCGTTCACTGGTGCGGATAAAGACCAAAACGGTGTCTTTATGCATGCTGGCAAAGGCACCGTTTTCCTTGATGAGATTGCAGAACTTCCCCTTGCAACCCAAGCTAAACTTTTACGCGCAATTGAATTAAAAGAAATACTCCCTGTAGGCGCCAACGAACCTATCACTGTGGAAGCCAGGATTCTCGCTGCTACCAATAAAGATTTGCAAAAAGAAGTGGAAGCAGGTCGGTTTCGCGAAGATTTATACTATCGTTTAAATGTTGTAGCAATCACAATTCCGCCACTTCGAAACCGAAGAGAAGATATCCCTGAACTTGTCGAGTATCTTTTGGATAAGCACGCAAAAGCCATGGGCAAAAGATTCACCGGGGTGAATCACGAAGCGATGCAAATATTAATGGCATGCCCCTGGAAAGGAAATGTTCGCGAACTTGAAAATGTATTACAACGAGCGGTCATTCTTTCTGATGGGCCCTTAATTACACCTACAGATCTACCACCCGGCTTGGCCCCGACAATAGGGGAGTTCGTGTTAATCGATGGACTGGATGAAGCAGTAAAAAGGTTTGAAAAAACACATATTGAGTTAATACTAAATCAAAATAGTGACAAACGAGAAGCAGCTAAAAAACTAAAAATAGCACTTAGTTCGCTTTATCGAAGAATGACTGAATTAGGAATTGCAACCTGATTGATCATACCATTCGCGTGAAACCCAATAGAGTATCGACTTCATCTCAAAAGGTTTTATCGTGGGGCATAAAGAAACAATTTTAGCAGCAGTGCCAGCAAGGTGGGCGGTGGCCCAAGATGTTTCAAGATCTGAACCAATGGGCGCAAGATCTGCGTACCCGTGCCCTAAAAACTCGAGCCCTGCCTGAGGAAAATATTTAAATTTCAGCATCCCGTCCAACGACTTCTTGTTGACAGAAAAAAGTGAGGATTCAAACACTGCAGGAAAACTTCGGGTCAATGGGTGATCGTTATTTCCTGCAGCAAAAACAAGAACATCATTCCGATAGGCGTCTTCCAGCGCATTTAAAAACTGCAATCTACGCCAAGGTTGTTGCAACCTTTCTTCGGGCAATCCCAGCGAAAGATTGATAACCTTGCATTTCCAATCGTGGATTGCAACATGAATTGCATGAAGCAGCAAATCAAGTTCAGTAAAGGATCGAAATTCAAAAACATTTGCAGAATACAATTGTGCCTGGGGCGCATGGTTTAAAAGGATATCTGCAACCACTGTTCCATGAGGCAGAACCGGGGGTGCGATGGAAGAATAATCAATTACTCCATTGGATTTAAACAATGCGTTTGTGATGGGTTTAAATTTAACACCCTTACCATCAAATTTTCTTTGCAACTTGCTTACATTCACCCCGGTATCAATCAAAGCAATATTTACACCACTCCCATCCGCAAGTGGATTACCAAGTAATCCATCTCGAAAGCCGAGTTTAATCAGATTTTGCAAGGCTTTAAAAAAATCAAAGGAAGGTTGCCCCTCAGTCACTTGGAAGCCTCCCCAAAAGATGCAAGGAGCATTTTTTCAACAGTTTTCAGGAGTTCCGTACTGGAAGTTAGAGCACTTTTTCCAAAGCGATTCTGCAAAGCCCGAACTTGATTTAAAAACTCTATTTCTTCCGGCGGGATACCAGTTTCAGCAATTGCATTATTAATATTATCCCCTAGGGTTTGACTACTAATTTCCAAGGGACTCAACGAGTCTGAAAGTTTTAATGCTTTTTCCATAATAAGAAGAAGATGGGTTCTCGCCTTATCGTGACCCATTGATTTGGCAAGCGATTCGGCATAAATACCAGTCAATTTTTCCCACTTGATAAGGGTTGATTCTTGCGGATCGACAAATTCAAGAATCGCGATCAATTGAGAATCATAAACGAGAGGCAGGAACAAAGCGGTTTGAGCGTTGGCTTCAAAGGGATGAATAACAAATAACTCTTGATTCCCATTTTGGGAGAGATCAACCTTAAGTGGGATAGTGGAATTTTGGTTGCAAACCGCAGAAGCTAGGCTGGAACTAAAATCCACATTGGAAGAAACAAAACTTCCCCCATCGTAGGTAATCACGGGGCAACCATTATTGGGAATAAAGCCACCCGCATTGATTTGATACACCGAGGCATTCTTCATGGGGAAAAATTCAAATGCGGATTGAATTATTTTATTACAAGTAGCATCAAGGGTGTTTTCATTTTTAAAAGCGCTATTGGCATCAAGCAATTCTAAAGAGCGAGCCACCATATCCTTAAAAGATTCAAGTTTCTTTTGAAATACTCTTTGGTTTTTTAGGGGTCGAAGTTTTTGCAATTGCTTTAAGACTGCATCAAGAAATTTTTCCCGAGTCAGATCTTGGCTTTTATCAAGATAATCTCGCACACCAATTCGCATTGCATGTAGAGGGGTAGCCTGATTGGCATATCCAGTGACAAGAATCGCAACAATATCCGGTTGAAAAACAAAAAGGTCTTCAAGTAAATCAAGGCCGTTCAACCCCGTGCCTAAATTCCAGTCAAGAATTGCAAGATCGACTTGAAATTCTGCTGCGATTTTAAGTGCCGTTTCTGCATCCCTTGCCCGATAAATATTGATGTCAAACCCTGAGGATTGTAACCATTCTACAAAGGTCTGCAAAACGCCCGGTTCGTCTTCCACTAGTAAAATATTATCGTTGTTTTTCATATTGCTATCGATCGTTAAAACCCAATGAAGTTAGAACCTGCTGATACTTAATTTACCCTAACCGACAAAGATTAAAATCTATTTATTATTTTGAGCAGAGAGATGTGAGGTTATGGTTAATTTTCCCAAGTTTAACTTGACTGGCCCAAATACGCCTTTATATATCATTTATTAATTTCCATGGATGGAACACTTGTCATGGCAGATAATTTCAATTCTCCCTCATTGTTGCAAGCGGCATCTATTCCGTATTTTGAAGGCAATGTTTGCCTTGTGACCTCAAAAAGTGGTAAAAAGTGGGTAATTCCTAAAGGCTCAATATCCAAAGGAAAAACAGCATCTGAAACTGCCCTTCTGGAAGCATGGGAAGAAGCGGGTTTAACGGGTAAACTAAACAGTAACCCCTTGGGATCATACCGCTACTCAAAATCTGGGCTCTCCTATCTTGTTACTGTGTTTTTAATGCAGGTTACTAGTGTTGCAGAAGTGTATCCCGAACACCGACAAAGATTGCGAAAATGGGTCTCAATTTCAGAAGCCAACGCACTTGTTCATGAAAAAGATCTTTTGAACCTCCTTCAATCGTTACCTTTAGACTTTGCACTACAAGATAAAAGCAATTCTAAAGCAGAAAACTCGCCGGGAGAGGTAATTTCCAGATAACCACCTATAATGTTCTAAGGTGAGATATTAACCTTTAAAACATCAATGGTGTGGATTTTAATGCAAGACAGCACTAAAACAAAAAAAAACCGATTCGAACTACCTTTATCTGCGGATAACAGTGCCCCCCTATGCCCCACTACCTTTGAAGAAATGAAGGCCCGGGGCTGGTCTGAAGTTGATATCGTTTTTGTAACGGGCGATGCCTACATTGACCATCCTAGCTTCGCAATGGCCATCCTTGCACGCAGTTTGGAATATGCAGGATTCAAAGTTGCAATGCTCAGTCAACCCGATTGGAAATCAGTCGAACCTTGGCGTCAATTTGGTAGACCAAAATTATTCTTTGCGATCAGTGCGGGCAATCTTGATTCTCTAATCAACCACTACACCGCAAATAAAAAAGTCCGCAATGATGATGCTTATTCCCCAGGTGGAAATATCGGGCTGCGACCCGACCGCGCAACTTTACCTTATTGCCATCGTGCTCGAGAAGCCTTCCCGGGCGTACCAGTAATAGCAGGTGGAGTTGAAGCCTCTTTGCGAAGGTTGGCTCATTACGACTACTGGAGCGATACCGTACGAAAATCTATCCTCTTAGATTGCAAAGCCGACATCGTAGCATATGGCATGGGCGAAAACACAATTGTCGAAATGGCCCAACGGTTGGCAGCAGGCGAAAGTGTTCAACAATTACGCGACATGCGTGGAATTGCATTCGCACTGGGTGCAAAAGAAACTCCACCCGTAGGGCAAGAGCATTTGATCGCAGAAAAGTTTTTAATCAAAGACGAAAATGGTATCAAAGCAACAGTTGGCTTTGAAGTCCTACCAACTTTTGAACAGGTCAAGACAGACAAGCTTGCTTTTGTACAAGCGACAAAAACTATTCATCTAAATACCAACCCGTTTAACGCTAAAACCCTGATCCAGTACCACGACAATCAGGCAATCGTTGCAACGCCTCCTGCATTTCCAATTTCAACAGCCGAGATGGATCGGATATACGGATTTGCTTACACTCGAAAAGCACATCCAAGTTATAAAGAAAAAATCCCTGCGCACGAAATGATCAAAGATTCTGTAACCATCATGCGGGGTTGCTTTGGGGGCTGCACTTTTTGTTCCATCACCGCACATCAAGGGCGAATAATTCAGTCTAGGTCTGAAGAATCTGTACTACTAGAACTTGGAAAAATGGGCAAAGATGAATCCTTCAACGGAATAGTAAGCGATATTGGTGGCCCTACCGCAAACATGTACAAAATGCGTTGCACCCGCCCTGAAGTGGAAGCGAAATGCAAAAGGTTATCGTGTGTACATCCAACGATTTGTAAATTACTGGGAACGGACCACGGGCCAATCATCAAGCTGATGCAAAAGGCACGGGAAATACCAGGCATCCGAAAGGTGCTGGTTGCCAGCGGTATTCGCATGGATTTAGCACAACTATCCCCAGAATACTTGGAAGAGTTAACGGCTCATCATGTGGGGGGGCATTTAAAAGTTGCACCGGAAGCCGCGGACGAGAATGTTTTAAAGCTGATGAAAAAGCCAGCACACGACAACTTCAAAACCTTTTCCGATGGGTTCAAAAAAGCTTCACAAAAAGCGGGCAAGCCCAAACAATATCTCGTCCCTTATTACATTGCCAGCCACCCAGGGTCTGATTTACATTCGATGATCGGACTGGCCCTGTTTTTAAAACGGAATGGCTACAAACCAGATCAGGTACAGGATTTCATACCTGCCCCTTTCGATATAGCTACATGCATGTACTACACAGGGATTGACCCAATGACGGGCGAAGAAGTGTACATAGCAAAAAACATTCGTGATCGAAAGATGCAAAGAGCTCTGCTGCAGTTTTTCAAACCGGAAAACTACTTCGAAGTAAGGAAAGCACTTGAAGCTGCGGGCAGAACAGATTTGATAGGAAATTCTTGTGATGCACTGATCCCGGCAAATCCTCCAAAAGAAGCGTTTGAATCCCGAATCGCCAAGGCAAATAACACCCTTGAGGGCGAGTACTATCATGCACCTGCAAACAATCCTGCAAACAAACAAAACAAAGGTTACCGCCCAGGTAGAGCATCAGTAAAGAAAAGGCGAGAGAGCTAGATAATGACCATTTCCAAAAATATTCAACATAAGGTGTTACCTGAAAACGAAGGTGCAACCCTTGCAACTATTGTTCGCAATCTTAAGCCTGAGCTAAGCTGGTCTAGGATAAAAAAATTAATCGCCCAAGGGCATATTAAAATTAGCAATGATGTATGCCTTGACCCTGCAAGAAGAGTCCGCACCGCTGAAGATATTGAACTACTGGTAAAACCAGATGGCAAAGCATCGGATAAGCAAGAAATAACGATTAGGTTCCTAGATGAGCACCTAGTCGTGGTAGAAAAACCACCGGGTGTAAATTCCGTCAGACACCCAGCAGAACGAACTTGGAAAGAATCGCGAAAATCACTTAGCCCAACCTTGGAAGATCTGGTCACCAAGCAAATAGGTTTTTTGACAAAAAAAGGGGCGAAAGCCAAATCTTCCAGGCTTCGTGTGGTTCAACGGCTAGACAAAGAAACCAGCGGCTTGCTGGTCTTCGCCCGCACTGCGGATGCAGAGCGTGGCCTAGGAATGCAATTCTTTAATCATTCGGTTGAAAGAAAATACTTGGCATTAATACCAGGCACCATTGCACCTCAATCCATTGAATCTATCTTGGTTCGCGACCGAGGCGATGGTCGTAGAGGAAGTGCGCCATTTTCCCAACCCGGAAAAAAAGCGGTCACCCATGTACATATAGTCGAAAAATTTCAGGCTTTTACTCTTGTTGGATGCCAACTTGAAACGGGCCGTACTCATCAAATCAGAATTCATCTGGCAGAAAAAGGCTCTCCCGTTTGTGGGGAAAAAGTATATCGAACCACAGTTAATGGCAGTATCCTACCCGATGGCAGTGGGTTCCCCAGGCTAGCTCTCCATGCTGCAGAACTAGGTTTTATTCATCCCATATCGGGCGAACCAATGCACTGGAACATGGCTTTACCCGAAGATTTCAGCAAGCTTCTTCAACAATTAAGAAAATAATAAAGAGGCTTTCCCGATGATAGAAATCAAATGGCACGACATAGACCCAGAAATGGGCGAAAAACGATACATAAGCGCTGAAAGATTTGCAGGGGTCTGGACCTTCAAATTTAAATTTAAAAAACGAGGCGAATGGACCAAAGGCCTTGTCGCTGACAGGGTAATGTGGCTTCATGTTCTTGACAGCCTAAAGCGCAGGTATCAAAGGCGCGAAGGCGTTGACGAGAAGGATATCAAACTGGTTGAAAATATCTTGTTAAAACACCCGCCTGTTGCTTCATAAGCTAATTCCCGTGTAGCTTCACTTCTGTTCCGGGAATCTTTTTATAGATCAATAAACTTGCAGGGGCTTTAGATTGCACAAAAGTAGCAAGTTGCGGGACTGCTGCTTTGTCAAGTTTTTCCATATCGCTAAGCCCGAGCCCGATTTTCTGAATCATTTCGACTACATACGGAAAGTTTTTCACTTCTTTATTAAGCTCATCAAGGGCATCAGTAATTCTTGCAGCATAGTACTTCCAAGGGAACAACTTTTCCGCGTCGGAATCATTGCGGGAATTAAATCGCTGGAAATAATCGATGAGAAACGAACTGAATTGATATAAAGCCGCTTCCATATTGTATTCGCTTGCATCGGGATCTTGAAGGCGAAGATTAAGCAGACCAATCGCAGCCTCGGCCCTTTCATCTAACCTAGGTTCAGGTTTGATATCCGAACCATTGGCAAATTTAGCCAGAATAAATGCTGTTCTCCCTTTTTCCCCTGAAATTGGGGCCCTTGATTGGGCAAGAGCTTTCAGAGCTTCACGCCTTAAAACCCTGTACCCTTCGACAATTTCGGGCGCAGTTCCTACCGGGTAAACAATAGGCGTTTCAATAATTTTGGCCAAAGTTTCAGCGACTTTAACTTCTACTGCGGGGCTCAAGGTAACCCTACTGCTAGCTTTCTTAACCACAGCCATTGGGCGGATAACCTTGTACGTGTCTCGTATACCTTTTAAGGCATAAAGCTTCATGCCATCATCGGGGGATTTTTGTAATACTGCGATGAAGGATTCCATGAATTGGTCAGGTAGGATTTTCTGGCCAGCAAGATCGCAGTTGGCGATTTCTGCAGGGCACATTGCTTGCATGCGAACAGCGTTAATTCGTGCGCTGATGGAAGTATTGGGAATTATTTCCTTGGTTTTCTCAAGAATTTTTTCAAGGAAGCTAGTATTAAAAGGGTTATCTGCTTTAGTTTTAAGTTGCTTTAAAACGCTTTCATACTCTTTAAAAATGGAATCCATCTTGCCAGGTTCTGCTTGAATTTCTGGCCTAGTCACCCTGTAGACAAAAAATCGGGCATTAACATCCACTGCTTTAATATGGGCAGGATTTTTAGCATCGAAAGCAACCTCGCCACGCAGGGTCTTGTTGAAAATTTCTGCGCTTAAAGATCTTTCCTTTAAAACATCTTCCAAAGGAATAGGCTGCGCCAATGCAAACATTGGTATTACCAAGGCAAAGAACCCAAGTGCTTTAATTAATCTAATGGATAAAAACATGAATAATTCCCTAAGCAGCGACAACTCAAATTAAAAGCAAATCATCTGCGATAATAACACTTTACAGCAAAAAATGTTGGAATTATTTTCGAATATGGTCTGATTCAGCGAATTTTCTGACAAGATGGAAGTCCTGAAATTCCTTCGGGGTCAAATATTCTAGCGAGGCATCTTGAGCTGTTATTCGATACCATCGTTGCGCAGGTTGTGAACAAGCCAACTTGTTCCAAACTAGGTAAAGATACCAGCAAGGCCGGATTTGATCATTTCGAGTCAATCGGGCTTGGGTTAGTTCACCTGCTGCGCGAAAAAGTAAAGCTTCCAAGTTTTGATCATTAGGTACTTCCTGTTGATCCTTTTTTGTTTTCTCCAAAGCAAGCAAGTACAAACCAATACCACGATTCAAATGCTCTTCATAAACATCGCCCAATTGCTCTGAAATTGCCATCAATCTGCTATGGGCATGAATCATATGCCTGTTGGCTTGTTCGCCAAATTGCTGGGTATCTTTAATGAACAAGTTAAATTGGTCCCTAGCTTCTTCAAGCTGATTCATCCGCAAGAGAAGGTCCGCATAATTTTGCCTGACAATCACATTACTAGGTTCAAGTTCGAGACTAATTTTCAGATGAATAGCTGCAATCGAATCGTTCCCCTGAGCTAGGCAAGCTGCAGCCATGGAAAGGTGCGTTTTAGCAGAATCAGGATTAATTGAGAGGGATTGCCTAAAAGAACGAAGAGCATTGACCGGGTCACCTGCATCTAAAGATTTTTGGCCCGCTCGCCAATGTAAATCTGCAAGTGAATCAGCGTTATCAGCCAAGGCAACTAGAGGGATGCCTGCCAACAAGATTATTAAAAAGAAATAAGCAATTATGAAGTAACGCATCATCTCCCCAAATTACAAAGGAATAATTTTCCTCATAATCCTTATCGGCCAGTAAAGGCCGGGAGATAACCCGTAAAAATGATTGAATTACAATAGAGAGAATGCCGACATGAGGAAAAGAGGGCAACTTTCATTGCCCTTTTTACCCATATTAAGAATTAACGCCCATGCTGACGCCCAGTTTTTCGAGGGCTTCGCTTTCGATTTGTCGAACGCGTTCTCTGGTAAGGCCCAAACTTTCCCCAATTTCTTTAAGGGTTTTAGGCTCTTCGTCATCGAGCCCGAATCGCATTTTAAGAACGATTGCTTCGCGTGGATCCATTTTTCCTAGCAAATCTTTGACATGAACCAAATCATCAGCTTCCACCATTTCGTTATCAGGGGTTTTGCTGTTTGAATCCATGATCATTTCTTCAAGAGACCAGCCACTATCGGATTGTTCTGGTTGAGGAGCAGAATGGTAAACCTTGATTGCTTTCTTGATAATATTGAGTTTCTTTTTGGGTAAATCCAAGCTTGCTGCAATTTCTTCATGGGACGGGGGCCTGCCAAGAGTATCATGGAGAATCGCATTGGCTCTGCGCCATTTGGCAAGAAGTTCAACCATATAAGCAGGAACTCGAATGGTTTTTGCGGTATTCACCAAAGCGCGCTTTATGGATTGTTTAATCCAATAGCTAGCATAGGTGCTAAAGCGGGTGTTCATGGTTGGGTCAAAGCCTTCAACAGCCCTTAAGAGACCGAGGTTGCCTTCTTCAATAAGGTCTTGTAGTGCAAGGCCTTTCCCGGTGTAGCTTCGGGAAATATTAACGACTAACCTAAGGTTTGCCCGAACCATACGGTCTCTAGCCTCTGCATCGCCTTTTTCAATTCGATAAGCAAGTTGCTTTTCCTCATCTGCATTAAGAAGAGCGGTTTCGTTAATTTCCTTTAGATAAGTTTCTAAGGGAGATTGAACTGCTTCAGTGCGTGGGCGACTTGGTCGAGTCATGGTGTTTTCCGGTGGTTACTAGGTCGCTAAAGTTCAATAATCGTTACTTACATTTTAGCAAAGTGAGGTAAATTTGTTCATGGTGTTGAAAAATCAGCAGCATGTTAAAACTACCACGCCTTCACTTATGATAATTATCGACATGAAGAACGCATCTCTGAAAAGGTGTTACCGGTCTAACAGGGTTGAAGTTGTCAAAACGATATCAATAAGGAACTAACCCTTGCAAGCTACCAAACACGCAAGACAGGAATAATTAAATGATAAGGGATGACCGTCACAACCGGAACAAAAAAAATAACCGCTCCGGGAATAAATCCCCGGAGCGGTTAATATAAAAGGAATAACCCTTATTGTTGATCAGGTTCGGATTCGGGCATGTTAATCAAATTGCCCGCACCAGCAGAGCCGGTTCCGCCTCGAAGTTCTCTTTGTGGCCTGTTTGAATCATCATCAGGAGTTTCTTCAGTTTCTTCCACATAAGGTTCGTTCAATTTTCTGCGAGAAAGGCCGATCTTACGATCTGCAGCATCAACGCGAAGAACTCGAACTTCGATATCATCCCCAACCTTTACAATTTCCTCTGGGCTTTCGATTTTATCATCGGAAAGCTCGGAAATATGCAGTAAGCCTTCGAGACCGGGTTCAAGTTCAACAAACACACCAAAATTAGTGAGCTTGGTAACCTTACCCTTACGAAGTTCGCCTGCTTTGTATCGGCCTGGGATATCACCTTCCCATGGATCGTTGTTCATTTGTTTCAGGCCAAGCGCAATTCGCTTTCGTTCCTGATCAACATTTAAAACAACGCAAGTAACTGCATCGCCCTTATTCACAACTTCACTTGGATGAGTGACTTTGCGAACCCAACTCATATCGGTTACATGCAACAAACCATCGATACCTTCCTCGATTTCGATGAAAGCACCATAATTGGTAAGGTTACGAACAGCGCCTGAAACAATGGTGCCTGGAGGATATCTCTCTGCAACTTTGTCCCAAGGATTATTCTGAACCTGCTTCATGCCAAGAGAAATCTCTTGTTTATCTTTGTTGATGTTCAGAACTTGAACTTCAATCTGGTCACCAATCGATACCATCTCGTTAGGATGGTTGATTCTCTTGGTCCAGCTCATTTCGCTGATATGAACAAGGCCTTCGATGCCTGATTCAAGTTTAACGAACGCACCATAGCTCATAACATTGACAACTTCGCCATTGTGGCGGCTGGCAATAGGGTATTTATCAGCAACGCTGGCCCAAGGGCTTTGGGATTTCTGCTTAAGACCAAGAGCGATTTTTTCGCGGTCTTTATCCACAGAAATAACATAAACCTCAAGTTGCTGATCGATGTGAACAATTTCGTGAGGATTGCTGACACGGCCCCAAGTCATGTCGGTGATGTGCAACAAGCCATCGATACCGCCGAGGTCGACGAATGCGCCGAAGTCTGCGATATTCTTGACAACACCCTTGCGAACTTGATTGGGCTCGATTTCTGAGAGCAACTTTTTCTTGAGGTCTTCGCGTTGATCTTCAAGCAATTTACGCCTGCTGACAACGATATTGCGACGCGCCTCATCAATTTTGAGGATTTTACACTCAATACTGCGGTTGATGTAGTCACCGATATCAGGGGGCCTGCGAATATCAACTTGCGAGGCTGGAAGGAACACATTGACGCCAATGTTTACCAGCAAACCACCCTTGATTTTCTTGGTGACCAGACCGATGATGACATCTCCTTCTTTGTGCTTGGAGATAATCATTTCCCATTCTTTTTGGCGCTTTGCTTTGCGATAGCTAAGAAGAATGTTGCCTGTTTCGTCTTCAACGGATTCAAGAAGAACTTGAACATCTTCGCCAGCTTTGGGCATAACAATTTCGCCCGTAGCTTCATCAAACCATTCGTTAAGCGGGATTACGCCTTCGCTTTTGTAGCCGATGTCGATAACAACATCATCACCTTCGATACGAGCAATACGCCCTTTGATAACTTTATTGGATTCAAATTCTTGTTGGTCGTCGAGCAACCAGTTTTCAACATCTCCGCCGGTTTCGGGCCTACTAAAGGCTTCGGCCAACTCGTTGTCTAATTCAGAATCTGACAAATCATACTGTCGTAAAAGATTTCGATTTACCATGGATATGACCAAACTCCAAAGCAGTTCCTTCGATGAACCGTTTAACTAATCCTATTGCCAGCGATAGTTTTGAAGGAAACAGCGATAAAAAAGCCTGACAATGCGGATGAAAAACATTTTCTCATCTTCGTCGCCTGCCACAAGAGTTTATTATAGAAAAAGCAAGGAATTGAACCAGAGAGGAAGTATGAATCCCCTCTGGTAATTAGCAAGAACCACGAAAAGGGGCTATTCTGGGAAAAGAGGTGTGCTTAGGTACCTTTCGCCAAGGTCTGGCAGTACCACTACGATCAATTTGCCTGCGTTTTCTGGGCGGTGCGCCACCTGAACAGCAGCAAATGCAGCTGCACCACAACTAATACCACACAGAAAACCCTCTTCTTTCGCCATTCTTCGGGTCATATTAAAAGAGTCTTCATCGTTAACCAAAATCACTTCATCAATAATACTTAGATTTAAAACCCCAGGAACAAATCCTGCACCAATGCCTTGAATTTTATGCCTACCGGGCTTAAGTTCTTCACCCTTCATTCTTTGAGTGATCACGGGGCTCGAAGACGGTTCAACCGCGATAGCTTTAAACGAAGGTTTTCGGGCTTTAATAACCTCGCTGATCCCGGTAATCGTACCCCCGGTACCTACGCCCGAAACTAAAATATCAATTTTCCCATCGGTATCGCGCCAGATTTCTTCCGCAGTTGTTTTGCGATGGGTATCTGGGTTATTTGGGTTCATGAATTGTTGTGGCATGAAGGAATTCGGAGTATTTGCAATTAATTCCTCGGCTTTGGCAACTGCACCACTCATCCCTTTTTCGCCAATAGTAAGCACGATTTCCGCACCAAAAGCTTTTAGCAAGCGCCTTCGTTCCAAGCTCATGGTTTCGGGCATGGTAACAATTAATTTGTAACCGCGCGCTGCACAAGTAAACGCTAAACCGATACCAGTATTCCCGCTGGTCGGTTCAATAATTACCGTACCTTCCTTTATTTTACCCTCTTTTTCTGCAGTATTGATCATATGCACAGCAATACGATCCTTGACCGACCACAGAGGATTGAAATTTTCTAACTTGGCAGCAACAGTTGCTTTTGCATCACCCACAACTCTTCGCATCCTTATAAGAGGGGTGTCGCCCACACATTGGGTGATGTCATCATAAATTTTCCCACGCAATTGTTTTGATTCCATGAAACAGCTCCTGTCTTGTAGGCCTTGCAAATTCTCAACTTATATTAACTTACACCATTACACTGAAAATCGGTTCCTAGCAAGAGATTCATTATGTTTTGCTAATGGCCTATTTGATTTAAGTCAAACTTTTCCAAGCAATTCAACAACATTTTCCGCCTTAATCACTTCTGATAACCAATTTGATTTTAAAGGAACTTACTTTCTGATTTGCAACAAATTTTAACCTAATGAAACACTTGCAATCTTTTCATTTTATTATTGGGTTGTCATTTTTTTAAGCTCGGATAATCTTCCTTATATGAGTAATAAAGTTTTGGTTTTTGATTTTGGTAATGTAATCGGCATGTTCAGCCATTTGAAAGCTGCTGCGCAAATGTCCCAGCATTGCAACAAAAACATTGAAACCATTAGAACGGTTTTATTCGAAGAAACTACTGAAAATGAGCTTGAAAAGGGCAATATTTCTCCCGAGCAATATCGAAAAATTATACGCGACTCACTGCACATCAACTGCCCAGATCACGAATTTGACCATGCTTTTAGCGATATGTTTACAGCCAACGATGCTGTTTGCAACATCATCCCTCATTTGGCAAAATCACACAGGCTGGTTTTGTTAAGCAACACCAATTGGTTCCATGCGAAGCGTTTTCTTACCCAGTTTAACCATGTACTGGGTCATTTTGATTCATTGATTTTGTCTCATGAAGTGCGCTGCAGAAAACCTGCCCGGCAAATTTATGACATCCTCAATGAAAAAACAAACACCAAGCCCGCAGATTGTTTATTTGTTGATGACCTTCATGCCAATATTCAAACTGCTAAGGATTGCGGTTGGGACGGAATTGTTTATCATCCAGAAATTAATCTTGAAAAAGAACTGATGAGCAAAGGTATTTCTTTTTAGCTACTACTCTGGACTATCATAATTTAAACAAATGGAGAGAACTATGAACCTGATCGAAAAAGCAGACCCAGAAGTATGGAAAGCAATTCAGCACGAAAAAACCAGGCAGCAAGAAGGTCTGGAAATGATTGCCTCCGAAAATTACACAAGCCCGGCGATCATGGCCGTTCAGGGTTCTGTTCTTACCAACAAATATGCTGAAGGGTATCCAGGTAAAAGATATTACGGCGGATGCGAGTTTGTTGATGAAGCCGAATCTCTTGCAATAAGCAGAGCTTGCAAGCTTTTTGGTGCTGAACATGCAAATGTACAGCCTCATGCAGGCGCCAGCGCCAACATGGCCGTTTACTTTTCTTGCCTGCAACCAGGTGACACCATTCTTGGCATGAATCTGGCCCATGGCGGGCACCTTACTCATGGAATGCATTTGAATTTTTCAGGCAAGCTTTACAAGATCATTCCTTATGGTGTTAAGCAAGACGATGGCAGGATTGATTATGATGAAGTAGCAAGATTGGCCAAAGAACATAAGCCAAAAATGGTACTAGCTGGTGCTAGTGCTTATTCCCGGGTAATTGATTTCGCAAAGTTCGCAGAGATTGCCAACGACAACAAATCGATTTTCATGGTGGATATGGCACACATCGCAGGATTGGTAGCTGGCGACCAACATCCTTCACCTGTACCATGGGCAGACTTTGTAACCACCACCACCCACAAGACATTGCGCGGGCCCAGGAGCGGGCTTGCAATGTGCAAGAAGCAATGGGCGGACAAGCTCAATCAGGCCGTTTTCCCCGGAATGCAAGGTGGGCCGCTTATGCACGTGATTGCTGCAAAAGCAATTATTTTTAATGAAGCGATGCAACCCGCTTTTAAAGTTTATGCCTCGCAAATTGTTGCCAATGCTAGGACTGTGGCCCATGAAATCATGGCACGCGGGCATCGGATAATTTCAGGTGGTACTGACAATCACATGATGCTAGTAGATGTAAACCATAAGGGATTGAGCGGCAAAATTGCTGAAAAATCACTTGATGCTGCAGGAATTACGATCAACCGCAATGGCATCCCGTACGATACTAGGAAGCCACTAGATCCTTCAGGCATCCGAATTGGAACTCCCGCCTTGACTACTCGGGGCATGAAGGAACTCGAAATGAAGCGAATTGCACATTGGATTTGCGATATTTTAGAGAGCCCTGATGATAAGAACTTGCAGTCCAAGATTCATGGGGAGATCAAGGAACTTTGCAAGAGTTTTCCTGCTCCCTCGGAACTAGCTTGATAGTTGCCTCGAAAAGTTTTAATGTTTGAACTATGTTAGAATACCAAGGGCAATGTCAGCTGCTATTTTGTTTTGGCAACGCCCTTTCACTTACCCTTGCAGAGGCTTCATGGCATTAGAGACAGCGCTTCATTCTTGGCATTCTTCGAATGGGGCACGCATGGTTGATTTTGGCGGCTGGGATATGCCCGTCCAATACACAACCATTGTTGATGAGCACACTGCAGTTCGCAATGACTCAGGGATTTTTGATATTGGTCATATGGGCAGGCTCAAAATTCATGGGCCAGATGCCACAAGTTTTCTTCAGATGATTTGCACCAACAATTCTGCCAACCTTAAACCGGGGCAGGTTCGGTACAATCTCGTTTGCAATGAAAAAGGTACCATTCTTGATGACATTCTTGTTTATCAGCATGGCTTAGATTTCCTTTTAGTCGTTAATGCTTCGAATCGCATAAAGATCGTATCTTGGCTATTAAACCATTCAGGATCTTTAAATGTAAAAATTGAAGATCAAACTCTTGCTACTAGCATGATTGCTGTACAAGGGCCAAACGCCATCGCTCTTGCCAAACAACTGATATCTGATGACCCCCTCAAGTTGGGCTACTACTTCAGTTTTGATTCCAAAACAATGGATGTCCCCAGCCTAATAAGCAGAACAGGATATACTGGCGAAGATGGTATCGAAATCATTCTTCCCAAGGGCGAAGAAATCAAAGTTTGGGAAAAGCTAGTCGCAATGGGATGCAAACCTTGCGGATTAGGATGCAGAGACACACTCAGGCTTGAAGCAGCTATGCCACTTTATGGGCATGAAATCGATGAAAACACTAATCCTTTAGAAGCTGGGTTAGGATGGGCTGTTAAATTAGACAAAGGCGAATTCATTGGCAGAGATGCTTTGGTAAAAGAAAAAAACAGCCCATCCGGTAGAGTGCGTGTCGGTCTTGAACTTCCCGGAAAACGAATTCCCCGCGAATTATATCCCGTCACTAAAAATGGCACGGCCTTGGGGAAAGTTACTAGTGGTACTTTTTCCCCCACCTTTAATAAACCCATTGCAATGGCTTATGTTCCTGCTAATCTATCTGCCGTTGGTACCGATTTAGATATCGATATTCGTGGTAAATTCGAACCTTGCAAAGTGGTTTCTTTACCTTTTTACAAGCGAAAAACAACTTGATGACACTGTTTGTCATCATGAGATTTGATTAGTAGCTGTTTGGTTGCTTATTTATATAAATAGAAGCGAAAGTGCTTCAGGGAGTATTTACAATGGATCCGATTAAACTCCGATACGCAAAAACTCATGAGTGGGCCTCAGTTGAAGGCAACATTTGTACAGTCGGCCTTACAAAATTTGCTGTCGACCTTCTAACCGATGTAATTTACATCGATATGCCCGATGTTGGTGATCCTGCATTAAAAGGTGATAGTTTTGGTGAAATCGAGTCAGTAAAAGCGGTTAGTGATATATACGCCCCAGTAGAAGGCGAAATCATTGAGATAAATGATAAATTGGTACTAGACCCTGCTACGATTTCTAAGGATCCCTATGGCAAAGGCTGGCTTGTAAAAATCAAAATGGCAGGCAAACCTAATTTGGATCATCTGATGAATTATGCAGCTTATGAAAAACAGATTGCTTCTGAATCTCACTAGTATCTTTCTGCAAGAATTTTAATTAGCACAATTTGAAGGGAGTTGGATCGTGCCTTATCTTCTTAACACGCCTGATGATAAAAACGAGATGCTTAAAAGTATTGGTGCTTCGAGCATTGATGATCTTTTTAGCAATATACCTGAATCTGTGAGGCTTAAACGGCCTCTGGATATCCCCAAGGCTCTAACCGAAATTGAACTGACAAGGCATATTGCCCGTCTTGCTAATTCTAATCTCAATGCAGACAGTGCAGTTTGTTTCCTTGGTGGTGGCAGTTATGATCACTTCATCCCCGCTGTTGTGGACATGGTCGCTTCTAGAAGTGAATTCTATACTGCTTACACCCCGTATCAGGCAGAAGCTAGTCAAGGTAGCTTGCAGGCTTTTTACGAATTCCAGACTATGATTTCGCAGCTAACTGCGATGGATATTTCAAATTCAAGTCTTTATGAAGCTGGATCCGGCCTTGCAGAAGCCATCTTAATGGCTATGTCGGTCACAGGAAGAATGGGTAAAGTTCTGGTTGCAGAATCAGTTCACCCCGAATACAGACTTTCTTTCACCACTTACCTTGCAAATCTGGAACCCACCGTGGTAACAGTTGCATGCCCTGAAGGAAAGATGTGCCTGAATGACCTTGCAAGCAAACTTGACGAAACAGTTAGCTGTGTGATTGTTCAACATCCAAACTTTTTTGGCAACCTTGAAGAAGTTGAAGAGATTGCAAAACTTGTTCATTCTAAGGGTGCACTTTTCATAGTCGCCTACGACCCTATCAGCCTTGGCATTTTAAAAAAGCCAGGCGAATACGATGCTGATATAGCTGTAGCTGAAGGGCAGTGCTTGGGTAACCCCATGATTTACGGTGGGCCTTACCTTGGGTTACTTTCGTGCAAAGAAGCCTTTGTGAGAAAAATCCCGGGCAGATTGGTTGGCCAAACGGTAGATCGCAAGGGCAAACGATGCTGGGTACTTACCTTACAAACTCGCGAACAGCACATACGCAGAGAAAAAGCCACCAGTAACATATGCACCAATCAAGGACTTTTTGCCTTGCGAGCTGCGGTTTTTCTTGCTGCTATCGGGCCCAAGGGCCTTACTGAAACAGCAGAACTATGCTTCCGAAAAGCTCACTTCCTCATGGATTTACTTTGCAAAATCCCCGGTGTTAAACCGAAATTCAATCTTCCTTTCTTCAAAGAATTTACCATCGAACTCCCATGCAACGCTCAAGTTGTTATCAATTCGCTTATTGATGATGGCATTCTTGCAGGCTTATCTCATGGCCGTTGGTCTAAAGATTTAGCAAATGTAATGACCATCGCTGTGACCGAAAAACGAACTCGTTCAGAGCTTGAAAACTATGCTGCTGCTTTTGGTGCTGCTATTACTGCAGCTTCTTCTCAGGAAAAGTCTAAAGCTTTAAAATCCTGATAATTTCAAAACTCCAAGTATTATTCTCGAGGGCATTATGGATAAGTCTCAGTCTACCGGCTTGCTTTTTGAAATCAGTCACAAGGGCAGAAGATGCCATCTTTTACCTGATTGCGATGTCCCTACAAAGACTTCCGCTGAACTTCTTGACAAAAAATACCTCAGCAATGATCCGACTCATCTGCCTGAGATGGCAGAAATAGACATCGTCCGACACTTCGTTAATTTATCCACCAAAAACATGGCAATCGATTGCAACTTTTATCCGCTAGGAAGTTGCACCATGAAATACAATCCAAAGCGGCATGAAAGGCTTGGATCCTTGAGTGGATTGGCACATGTTCACCCTCTTCAAGATGATCAAACCTGCCAAGGCATGCTTGAAATATTATGGGAGATGCAGAATTACCTGGCGGAAATAGCAGGGCTTGATGGTGTTTCACTGCAACCTGCTGCAGGGGCCCAAGGTGAATTAACCGCACTTTTAGTTGCAGCAGCTTACTTCCGCGACAAAAAGGAAAAACGCACCAAAGTCCTCATCCCTGATAGCGCACATGGGACTAACCCTGCTAGTGCTGCAATTGCTGGCTTCGACACCATCACCATTAAAAGTAATGCTCGTGGTAGGGTCGATATGGACGATCTTATTTCCAAAATTGACTCGCAAACTGCAGTATTCATGATCACCAACCCTAATACATTGGGCCTTTTTGATGAGCAAATCGTTCAGATCACCGACCTGATCCACAAAGCAGGCGGCCTAGTTTACCTTGATGGTGCAAACATGAATGCCATTCTTGGCATCACCAGACCGGGTGATTTTGGTGCTGACATGATGCACTACAATGTACACAAAACATTTACTGGGCCCCACGGCGCAGGTGGCCCTGGCTCAGGCCCCATTGCGGTTAGAAAACAGCTTATACCGTTTCTTCCTGCACCTTTAATTATTAAGACAAACGAGGGTTTTAAACTTGACTATGATCGTCCAAAAACGATAGGCAGGGTTCGAAGCTTCTTTGGAAATGTCGGTATTCTACTTCGTGGCTATTTCTACATCCGCACACTTGGACCTGATGGGCTCAAACAAGTCAGCCAAAATGCCGTATTGAATGCCAATTATCTTCTTAGTCTTGTCAAAGAGGCCTTTGATGTTCCTCATGGTGACAGGTGCATGCATGAATTTGTAGCAAGTGCCAGGACCCTTCGAAGAGACAAAAAAATTAGCGCTATGGATATAGGCAAGCGCTTGCTGGATTACGGATATCATGCTCCTACGGTTTATTTTCCTTTAGTGGTTTCAGAAGCAATGATGATGGAGCCTACTGAAACTGAAAGTAAAGAAACTCTCGATCACTTTGCCAAAACTTTGATTAAGATCCGTGATGAAGACGCAGATTTCCTTCATGACGCACCTCACACTCTGGATATCAGCAGACCGGATGAAGTGAAAGCCGCTAAAGAACCCATGCTGCGCTGGAAGAAGTAATCATCTTCAGGTATTTCAGTTGATCGAGTGCAGGCTTCTGCCTTTGGAGTCCAATTTTGGGTCATACGCAATGGCTTCGGATGAGCTATTGCTTGAACTTGCAGAAGAAGGCATTTGCTCGCTTCGTTTTTATACTTGGGCTGAACCCACGGTAAGTCTGGGATACTTCCAGCCCTCGTCTCTTTTATCGAATTCACAAGAATTAAAGTTGCTGCCTTGGGTTCGAAGGGCTACTGGGGGTGAAGCTCTGGTCCATCACCATGAACTAACCTATGCCTTGGGCCTGCCGTTGGAGATTGCTGGACAGAAATCGACTCTTTGGCAGGAAAAGATACATCTTATTATTCAGAAGGCTTTATCGCTTTTAGGAGTATCTCTTCCTGAAATCAATCTGCCCGAACTGCGAAATGATCCCACCAACCTACTTTGTTTTCATCATCACGCACCACAAGATCTTATTATCAAGAAGCATAAGGTTGTGGGGAGTGCGCAGCGAAAAAAGAAAAGAAGTGTAATTCAACATGGAGGAATCTTGCTTGCCCAAAGCATTTACACGCCCTCGTTGCCTGGGATACTTGAACTTTCAGGGATAAAACTTTGCCCGGAAAAACTAGCTGAAACTATTGTTATTGAATGTTGCCATGCTCTAGGCTGGACTTTTAATACTTCGAAATGGTCACATGAAGAAGAAGCAAGAATACAACATTTTGTCGAGCATCGTTTTGCAAATAAAGATTGGAATAACAAAAGATAAAAAAGAAGCCCCGCAAATTTCTTTGCGGGGCCCAGCGGTTGAGGATTATCAGGATTACCAGGCTGAGGACAGTTTGATTTATTAAAACCAACTCCGCCCAACATTAATGTTCATTTTCATGAACAAACCTGCCCATCACACACCTCGAAGTATCTTTCTAATTTAGAAAGCGTTTACTTCTGAGATAGTGGGCACAGGAACGATACTAGCAGATTTACCTGCTGGCAGTTTTTCGGCACCCTTAGGAGTTGCTTTAGGAGCGCTCTCTGGGGTAACTACTTCGCAGCAATCATTCTTGTGCATTTTGGCACGAAGTTTGTCAAGAATGCTTACTTTGCATGGGTCGCATACGTCAGCTTTCTTTTCGCACTTCACTACCTTAGGAGCTTCGCACTTCGGTGCGTCGCAGCAATCTTTCGCCAACTTGGCACGAAGTTTGTCAAGAAGGCTTACTTTGCATGGATCGCATGCTTCAGCTTTCTTTTCAACTTTCACGATCTTAGGAGCTTCGCACTTTGGTGCGTCGCAGCAATCTTTTGCTAACTTAGCGCGAAGTTTGTCAAGAATGCTTACCTTGCATGGATCGCATGGGTCAGCTTTCTTTTCGCACTTCACTACTTTAGGAGCTTCGCACTTTGGTGCATCGCAACAATCTTTCGCAAATTTTGCGCGAAGTTTGTCTAGCAAGCTTGGCTTGTCGCAGCAACTGCTATCACAAGTGCTTGTAGAAGTAACAGCAGGTGCAGCTGCAGGAGCAGCGTCAGCACCAGCAACCCATGCTGTGGTCAAAAGTAAAAAAGCAGCGTTCACGAATCAACACCTCCATATAGAGACATATTTATTAGCAACAAGCCCCATCCCAGCGAGACAATCCCGACCGAGCTTGTGGGCCTCTGCCTGCCCTGTTCCTCTTCCGTCTCTCAAAGTGAAGATCCTCGTTTATGTCTCTAAAAACTTAGATCTCGCACTTCACAACTATTCTTTCGGCACCCAATCTTTCCCGGCTTGAACAAGTTTCCCAAAAACTTTTTGCCCCCTATCTTCTGTGTATACCCCTTACTTCCCCTACCCAGATTTACCAAACGCCTAGGTAAAAACCTTTAATACTACGCATTTGTCCCACTCTCACTTTTTTCAGCGTTTTACACTTACTCTTTTTACAACAATTTATGCTCCACTTTTGACCAGTGATTTCAACCTAATCAAATAAAGGGATTAGACTTATGGAAAATGTAAGAATTGGTTTTGGGCACTAAAGCGAGACAAGATGATAGATGCTTTGGATTTGGTTAGGCTTTTGCTTTCAGGTTGCATCGACCTAGAGCAATGCTTTTAGCTCTATGTTTTATCTCAAAATGCGTTTAATTGCCTATCTTACGATTTACTCACAATCGTTTTAGGCGTTATGCATTCACTTTTATTGATGAGGTGTTTTTTTTAAACAGCGAAATGAATTGCCCAAACACTCTATCTTGAATTTGATTGATTTTACGAATTGGAACTCGCTCGCACTTTAATTACCGTAAAAGATCCCAGACAAGATGCAAAGTGACAAAAAGGCATAATAAGTGAATCGAATCATTTCTTTCCTTCTTCATTTCTTTAGAGTTTAAAGTTACTTTCAACTATTAGTTTTTATCGGCATTATTTTGATCGAGCTTGCGCATAATTAGGATGATTCTGATTGGCGAGTTTAGGCAAGATACGATTACATCCTTGTTAATAACTGCCAAATAGTTAAACTCCCTTACAATGAGATAAGGCACACTAGGAAGAAACGTGTCACCTTTTACTTTGCATTTATAACTTCGATTTTAAAAGGAAGTGCTTTTTGTCCGCTTCAAAGAAATGGGTTTTGCTGGCGCACGATACCGAACTTTGTACAAGCCTTGCAAAAAAAGCTAAGATATCGCCTGTTATTGCCCAGCTTCTTATTAATCGTGGGATTGATTCGCCCGAAAATGCATTTCGCTTTCTTAACCCTGTTTTAAAAGGGTTACACGATCCAGCTCTTTTGCCTGGTGCTTTAGATGCTGCAACACTCATTTTGCAAGCTTTAAAAACAGGCAAAGTAATTTGTGTCTACGGGGATTACGATGCGGATGGCATTTCCGGGACCGCTATCCTTATAAGGTTACTTCGCATCCTTGGAGGAAACCCTAGGTTCTATGTGCCAAAGCGTCTTGAAGAGGGTTATGGGCTGAATTCCAACGCTCTTGAATCTCTCGCCCGCTCTGGCGTTCAGCAAGTCATTACTGTCGATTGTGGGATTGCAAGCATCGAAGAAGCGAAAATAGCTAAATCCTTAAACATTGAATTGATTATCACCGACCATCACGAAATGAAGGCCACAATTCCCGAAGCGGCTGCGGTCGTTCATCCGCGCCTGCCTGGGGGCACCTACCCCTTCGGCGAGCTTTCGGGTTCTGCGGTAGCATTAAAGCTTGCATGGATGATTGCTGTACTTCATAGCGGAAATTCCAAAGTTGAAGGTTTCCTCAGAGATTTCTTGGTCGAGGCCATCAGCCTAGCCTCTCTTGGCATTGTTGCTGATGTTGTACCTTTACTTGACGAAAATCGAATTTTAGTACGAAGCGGTTTGGAAAGGCTCACAAAGTCTGCCAACTTTGGACTTCAAGCAATGGTCAAGGAAAGTAACCTCAACGAAAAACGAAAACTGAATTCCACTGATATTGGTTTCAATTTAGCTCCTAAGTTAAATGCAGCAGGCAGAATTGGATGCGCACAACTTGTGGTTGACCTCTTGATCACCAACCGCATGGATCAAGCCAGAGAGATAGCACTTTTCCTTTCTGATCAAAACAAACAAAGACAAAAAATTGAAAGGCAAATTCTTACTGAAGCCAAGGAACTTGCAGAATCCGAGGAGTTCCTGCATGATCCTTTCCTAGTACTCGCTGGCACCACATGGCATCCTGGCATTGTCGGGGTGGTTGCTGGCAGACTTACCGAAGAATTTGGCAAACCCTGCATCGTTCTAGCACCCCCTGTTACCTCTTCTACAACTTCCGATACTTCAACCGAAGACGAACCTCTCCAAGTATCCCCAACCATTTGGTCTGGTTCTGGAAGATCTGGCGGCATGGTTAAACTTCATGAACTTCTTGCCGAATGCGAATCGCTTGTAGTGCGTGCGGGGGGGCATGCCGCTGCAGCGGGTCTACAAATTGAAAAAGATAAAATACCCTTACTTCGTCAAAAACTTTGCCAACTTGTAAAAGAAAAATACCCCACCGGGATCAAGCCTGCCAAGTTGATTTTGGATGCAGAGGTGCCATTATCTGCTTTGACTCATTCTTTGGTAAAAGATCTTGATCAACTTGAGCCTTACGGCATGGGGAATAAAAAACCAATTTACCTCGCCACAAATCTTATTGTTGAAAAAGAGCCTACTCTTGTTGGCACGGATGGACTGCACCTTCGTTTCCAAGTTTCACAAGCAGGCGTAAAACTTTGGGCCATTGCTTTTCGCATGGGTAAAAGAAAAGAAGAGTTAATGTCCAATGGCGGAGCTATCTCCCTAGCTTTTACACCCAAGCTTAATGAATGGAACGGCTTTACATCGGTCAGCCTTGAAGTGGTTGATTTTCAACCTTTGCAAAACCCAGACCTGGAATAGAGACAAACCATGCAACTGCATTTGCAAGGCCATCGTGGCGCAAGGGGTAACAGGCCTGAAAATACTTTTTCCTCCATCGAATTTGCTATCGATTGTTTGGTGGATTCCATCGAAACCGATCTGCATCTTTGTGCCGACGAACAAGTAGTTTTGTTTCACGACCATTTTTTTTCATTAGCACAATCGAATCACCATTTCCAGATCAACGAATTTAATCTTCAAGCATTACAGACTGTTTTCAAAAATGTTCCATCAAAAAACGAAAGGTTCCCCCTACAAGAATTTATCAACGGCCCGCTCTCTACCATTTACTGCAAGCGGCACAATTTGAATTGCTGGGCGCCACCTACCTTGGATCAGTTCTTTGATTTTGTCGATTTCTATGCGGGCGAAGAAGGAAAGACCTTTGGAAAAACGCTTGCACAGCAAAAAGCTGCAGCCTTACTTTCTTTTGATTTGGAAATAAAGCAGCTTCCTTTTCTAGAGTGTAAAAGCGAAATTATCCTGCACATTATCAAGGAACAAATAGACAAGAGAAAATCACAAAACCGGATTATCCTAAGATCTTTTGATCATACTATTTTAAAGCAGGCTAAAAAAATTTTACCTGATTGCACTTTAGGTTTGCTCGCTGATGGAACAATCCAAGTGGATATAATTCGAGAAATGATCGACACGGGGGCTTCGTTATTCTGCCCGAAATTTGACACCCTAAACAAAGTAATCATTGACGAAATGCATAACCATCATTTCAAAATATTACCTTGGACTGCCAATAATCCCACTGAATGGGATAAGCTTCAAAAACTAGGAGTCGATGGCATCACCACAGATTTCCCGGAAGCATTCAGAATTTGGCAAAGTTCTCAAACTCAAAAAAGATAACCCTTGCTTTTAAGGGTTACCTCTTTTTATGGATTGTTTGTTCAACTTTGGGTTGTTAATCCATCGCAGAACAAAACATTATTATCGACGGAAGCTAAGGAGTGATTTCCTACGGGAGTTGGAAGAATCAAATGATTCTACTTCCTTAGGTGCTTCTGCGGTCTTGTTTTCCATGGTAGAAACTGGGCTAGAAGGAACCATTGCTACAGAACCACCGCTTGACCTGCCTCTACGGAACATTTTGCTGCTTGATGAAGCAGAACAATTGCCCGAAGCGCAAGAACTTGCGACCGAAGAAGAACTCGATGCGGAGCATACGCCACCTGCGCACTCAGCGCCCGCAACCGCTTGACCCAAACCTATTGCAAGAATAAAACTAATCATCAAAACCTCCTGAAAAACAAAAGACCTTTTTCAAAGATCTTCCAAAACAATTCCAGACTAGGTTTCTTCCCTGAAACGCTATTTAACAATCCCTGGAACAAAAAACAAACTACCCCTTCTTGAAGGAGCAAGCCATTTGCTATTCAATTGATAACCGTTTGGATTCCATTCCAAGAGTTGGCAGTATCGATGCATATCGATTTGGTGATGTTAGAAGGGTAAAAAGTGAATGGCAACAAAAATAGGTAGATTTTGACGATTTTTCCGATTGTAGCAATTTTTAGATTTAGGCAAAGTGTTACGGTGACTAGGTTAACAATTTATTTCCCACTTTTAAGAATTATTCAGATTTTTCGCCCTATTCTGTACAAAAGAACACTAAACGTGACTGTTTTTCGTCCGTAGTTTGAGTTTTGAAAAATGGTTTGGCTTTTTCAATTATTAGGACTTTTGTTATGCCATTCTTTTATTGGTTATAAAGAAATCCTGACTACATTTAGGTATTTACATTATAATGACGAATTGTCTAATATGGAGATGGAGGTCCTATTTATGAATTTACTTCAAAAACCCACTTATTGGGTAGCCACTGCTATCACTTTGGCGCTTTTGGCACTAGGGTTAAATTCCCTTTTTCCAGATCTTGTAACTTTAAGGGTTAACCTTTTAATTATTGGTTTTATTCTTGCCCTTGCTGCTTTTAGCATTGCCCTCTCACAAAGGCTTCATGATGAAGCCTCGAACGGTGCTCTATCCCTTACGACTTTTGGTCTATCCTTGGCCCTTCTGATTATTACCAATTCCATGGATGCGAGTTGGGACTCGCTTATTCTGGCAGGTTCGGTTTTTACCGCAGTCTCATTATTTTTAGGAATCTTCGTTTTGTTGCCTCTCTTGGCTAAAAAAACCACCGCTATCTGTTTTGTGTTATTTCACTTTGCAAGCATTATCACAGCAGTAACTTCAATCGAGCCACCCAATGCACCGGCTTCTTGGCTTGCCACTAATCTTTGGGCATACTACTTCAGGCATTATTTAACTTTTGCTTATTTGAATAATGCTTACCATTTTTATTCTCCGGAACCTGGGCCACCTGTTCTACTTTGGTCCAAGATCCAATATGAAGATGGAACTTTTCGCTGGTTTAAAATACCCAATCGAACTGAAAGCCCAATTCAGATGCATTATCAGCGCATGCTTTCGGTCACAGAAAGTACGAATGTTGCAAGTAGTCAGACCCCAGACAATTGGGAAGAAAAACTTCAAAGGAGGAATCTTGCGGGTTTGGCTAATCAACCGCAAATTACCCCACTTAACAGATCAATGTCGCAATCTTATATGTTTAAGGAGCCAGCAGATTATTCAAAAAGAATGCTCGCATCCTATGCCCTTTATCTAACCAAAAAATTCGCTCATCCTGCAGATAAACCTAGCATCAACATCGATAACATAAAAATTTACAGGGTCACCCATAGCATCATTACCCCCACAGATATGTCTCGAGGGGAGAACGCCTTAGATCCAACCTTGTATTATCCTTATTTCATGGGAAGCTTTGACAAAAATGGTAATCTCATAGATCCTAATGACGCCTTTTTGTATTTCTTATTACCCATAACACGTAACGCTAATCCTAATGAACCCTCAGTATTGAACCATTCTCTTGATATTCATGCTGGAGATGTAAAAATCGTGCCTGCAAAGGAAGGCGGCAACTAATGAGCACTGGAAAACATTCTGTTTTTGATCGGCCTGCTGCTTCGTCTGCCACTGGAAATCAAAGTAAGGCCAACGTGGAAGATTCAGAGGGGTGGATTAAACAATTCGACCGGTTTTGGTTTACGCCTGTTGCACCTAATGCCATTGGGTTAATTCGGCTTATAACCGGGTGTTTAATTTTCTATATCACCTTGTGCTACAGTTTTGAATTATTAGCTTTTGTTGGCCCCGAAGGGATAGTCAATCAGGGCCTTGCGGATCATTTCAGAAAAGATACGCCCATGTATGTAATGGCGCCTGAATGGTCTGAAAACACGATTGAAATCACTAAATCAAATCTTAGTTGGTCTGTTTTTTATCATGCGACAAATCCTTATTGGATCTGGGCTTTTCACCTTGGTTTCTTAGCTGCGAATTTTTTCATGGCTGTGGGTTTTTTTTCTAGGACTAGTGCGATTATTTCATGGATAGGGGCATTGGCTTATATCCATAGGGCGCCATCCGGACTTTTCGGAATGGATGCGATGATTATCATTCTGCTTTTTTACATGATCATTGCACCGGGCGGAGAGATTTATTCGCTTGATCATTATTTTCAAAAACTGCGCAGGAAAAAAGCGGGCGATCCCAATTGGAACGAACCCCCTAAACCTTTGATCCTTTCCAATTTCGTTACCCGAATGATTCAGATTCATTTCTGCATCATTTACCTTGCTGCAGCAACCTCAAAACTTCAAGGCTCTTCCTGGTGGAATGGGACTGCTCTTTGGGGAGTTTTAGCAAACTATTCTTTTAATCCCATGCATATACCCTTTTACACCTCATTGCTGGTTTTCCTTACAAAGCATAAAGTGCTTTGGGAAATCGTCATGACTACAGGGTGCGTTTACACCATTATGCTTGAAACTTCTTTTCCTTTTTTAGTTTGGAATCACAAATTGAAGTGGTTCATGATTTGTGGATCTATCATGCTTCATACTGGAATTGGACTTTTGATGGGCTTAACCACTTTCAGCTTGTGCATGATAACTTTGGTATTAGCTTTTATTCCGCCTGAATTTATTAAAAACTTGATTGATCGTTACGGAATAGGTTCATTCAAGCGCTCTTCCATTTAGCATGTATTTAGGCCATTAACTTAAGATTTCGTTTATGCAACCCTTGTTTTACTAATTCCTTAAGATTTTTAGCATATCTGTCGATATTTAAAGAAGCCGTTATTTCTGACAGTGTCAGAACAAACGATTTCTTTCCTATGGACATGATAATGGCCCTTTTGAGGAAAATTACTGACTCCTCCGTTTCCGCTAGTTTGCTGGCGTTTTATTGCATTATTTGTACCTCGCTTATCAATGCTGCACCGCCCACAGATACCTATTATTCCAGAGATGCTTCTTTTATCATTCCGTTTTCTTCCAACCCCGCTGACTCTAAGATTCAAAAAATCCTGCTTCATGTTTCTGAAGATTTTGGCAAAACTTATGCCCATGTTGGCACTGCTCTTCCTACCCAAAAACAATTCCTTTTCCGGGCCCAAAAAGATGGCTGGTATTGGTTCTCCGTACAAAGCCAGGAAATCGACGGAAGAATGGTCCCTGCAAATATCAACATCGCCCAACCTTCCTTAAAAGTTTGCATTGATAGTACCCCGCCTTCGGTTGTTCTTAGAGGGGTTTTTAAAGATGGTTCAGCTTCCATCGATTGGGATCTCCGCGATGAAACCTTGGATCTTTCCAGCATGAGGCTGGAATTTCGGAATTCTGATGGCAAGGATTGGGTGCCTTTATCTGCCCAGCAAATTGCTCAGGGGCAGCATGTTTGGAACCCAGGTACTTCGGGAAATATTGAAGTCCACCTCACTGTAAGAGATAAATGCGGAAACTTTGGTGAAAGTTCTATCGTGATTCAACCAAATGGTACAAGGGCTGGAAGCACAACCCAGGAAAATGGATCGGGCAAAGGCAATATATCCATGGTCAAGAGCAGGCGGTTCCAGCTTAATTATAAAATCGATGATGTAGGGCCTTCAGATATTTCCAGAGTGGAAGTTTATGTAACGCGCGATGGCGGCAAAGTTTGGCGTAAGTATGATCAGGATGCGCCCAAACTTCCCCCATGCATTGTTGATGTACCCGAAGAAGGCCGTTATGGTTTTACTCTTGTTGCCCGAAGTGGGGTAGACTTAGGCGAACATCCACCCAAATCTGGCGATCTTCCACAATTCTGGGTTGAAGTTGATGAAACAAAACCTTTGGTTAAGCTAATTGGTGTTGATGTTGGCCGGGGCATCGATCAAGGAAACCTCAGCGTAACATGGACTGCTGCTGATAAGTATTTAGGACCAAATCCTGTAAATATTTCGTATGCAAAAACACCAGAAGGCCCTTGGGTTGTTGCTGTCCCAAATCTTCCTAATACTGGAAGATATGTATGGCGTATGCCAGGCGAAGGGCTGCCATATCAATTTTTTATCAGGGTTGAAGCCTCAGATCTTGCAGGAAATATTGGATCTGCAGAAACTACTGGAGCAGTGAAAGTTGATTTATCCACTCCAAAGGCCAGAGTCACAGGCGTGGATGTTTCGCCAGTAGGTAGTGGTGGTGGCTATACGCCACCTGCTAGCCCTATCAATCAAGATATCCCTGCGGTGCCAGCGCCAAAACCAGCTTCTTCTTTTCCAAATACACCTTCCAGCACTATTCCAAGTAACAATGGTAGTGCACCTGCAAGTCCAACTTCTTTCCCTGGGCTTGGTTCTGAAGGAATGCCGACTTTTCCAACAAATCCAGTTCGACCAAAATAGTCTCGATTTTCCCTCGCCACAAAGTAGCATGAATATCATGAACCGATATTCAGTTGGGGATTTTAATGGAAGTTGAACAGTTTTTAAAAGACCAGGCAAAACTTCAATTGCAACCAGTTTATGTAATCACTGGTTCCGAAGACTACCTCCACAGAAAAGCAGGAAAAGCGTTAAAACATCAAATTCTTGCTGGTAACGAAGACCTCGGTTTGGCTTCTTTCGTGGGTGATAAGACCTCGTTTGCGGAAGTAAGGGAAGAACTAACTACGCTTTCATTCTTTGGTGGCAAAAGGCTCGCATGGGTTGAACAGGCGGATGATTTTGTAAGTAAGAATAGGCCAGCACTCGAAAAATATTTCCAGGCACCCAGTTCCAATGGCGTTCTCATCCTTGAAACTTCTTCCTGGCCTTCCAACACCAAATTATCAAAAATGCTTGCCAAAGAAGCTTTAATTACTTGCGAAGCACCCTCCCGAAAAGAAACCCTTGTCGCATGGTGCATTGCTCAGGGAAAAAACATTCATGATAAACCAATCGCAAACGATGCAGCAAACCTACTGGTAGAATTAATTGGATCCGACTTAGGCAGACTCGATCAAGAAATCGCCAAGCTCGCCTGCTATGCTGCAGATAATCCAAAAATAAACGCCAAGGATGTTGATATGCTGGTTGGCCAAGGGCATGTTGAAAAGGTCTGGGTGCTGTTTGATCATATAGGACAAGGAAACCCAAGGGCGGCATTTCAATTATTATTTGAATTATTCGAACAAGGCGAAGAACCCATGAAGCTTCTTGGGGCATTTAGTTCGCACCTCCGAAAGTTGGCCTACGCAGGAAGATTTGCAATGCAAGACAAACCCATGGCTTTCGCATTAGAAAAAGCTGGGTTTTTCAGTTTCACGAAAACTAGCGCTGAAGCTCAACTTCGGAAAATTGGACGCAAAAAAATCAACAAAGTTTTAACTTGGCTTATTGAAACAGATACAGGAATGAAAGGGGGCAGTCAAATCCCCCCTAAAACACTTATGGAAAGATTACTTGCGATGCTTTGCTCCAAATAACCACATTTTAAGGAACAAATCAATGACTCAATCTGGTAACAAAAAAACCAAAATCCTAATCACTATGGGTGATGTCGCTGGGGTTGGCCCTGAAATCATTGTAAAGGCATGGGACGAAATTCTTGCTTTTTGCGACCCAGTGGTGGTGGGTGATCCGGTTTGGCTAGAAAAAGCCATTCATTTACTCAACAAAAATACAAAAGTTCAGATCATCAACGAACCAGAGCAGGCCACGCCACAATCAAATCTTATAAGCTGCACCAAAATCAAAACAGCAGATCTAACTACTGTTAAAATATGCAATGTAAACGCCTCTGCAGGCAAGGCTGCACATGATTATTTAATACAAGCGATTGATTG
>Ga0208856_1000004_pt1 | contig 124282 bp, 94 predicted proteins | sample LakMenEpi13Jul12_FD_150690 | JGI IMG/M metagenome (GOLD analysis project Ga0208856, IMG submission 150690) | Freshwater microbial communities from Lake Mendota, WI - 13JUL2012 deep hole epilimnion (SPAdes) | ecosystem: Environmental > Aquatic > Freshwater > Lentic | place: Lake Mendota...
AGGACGAGCTTCGTTAACAGTAAGAGCACGGTTTTGGAACTGGAAGCCATTCAAAGCTTCAATAGCTTTGGTGGCATCTTGATCGCTAACCATTTCGACGAAACCGAAGCCGCGTGAGCGACCGGTTTCACGATCCATAATAACTTGTGAACGGGCAACTTGTCCATGTTGACCGAAAAGTGCATTGAGATCATCTGTGGAGGTCGTCCAAGTCAGATTCCCTACATAAATATTCTTCGCCATCGCTCGTCCTTTCCGTGCCAAAACTTCTTAAAAACTGTTCAGGACCTAAAAAACCACCGAGGTTGTGAAAGCTGAAACCCAAGAAGCAAATATGGCACCGTATACCAAAAAAACCTAAGTCTGGAGCTCCGGAAATCGAGCAGTACCGATCATAGAACAATTTGATAGGTAACAAATAAGCATTGAAAACCTGTCACATTATCTAATTCACCAGAGAAATTTGCTTATTTGAAAGATTTGGAAAAGTGATGCTCATTCGAGGGGATCGCCAACCAAAAAAACCAAAAAAGAAATTAATCCGGGGATTCCAACCATCCATCTCCTGATCTACCAGCGGTCGGCCACGACCGACCCAAGGTCACAATTAGTTTTATATACGGAAAAGGCAAGGTTGTAAAGAAATAAATGTCATTCTTTTTGACTTTTACATATTTTGCAGCAAAGGTGGTGGTCTAGGTGTTACAAATTCTCCAAATAGTTAAAAAGGAGTTTTTCAAAAAAGGAAGTAAGTATATGTGCGTTTTCGAGTACTTCTTGATGCGAAGGAGGTTGGGGTGAAAGACCAGCAGCTTTATTGGTAATGCCTGAAATTCCAGCACATTTCATTCCTAAATGAAATCCAGCCTCAACTTCCCAGACGGTTGACATGCCAACAGCATCTGCGTTCCAAGAGGAGAATGTTCGGATCTCAGAGGCGGATTCGTAGCATGGTCCGGAAACCATAAGGTAGGTTCCGGTGCTTGGGGATAAATTTTGAGATTTCGAGATATTTTTCAATTTATCAAGGAGGGCTGGGTCGTATGGGGAGTCAATTGGGGGTAAAAAGCCAGGGGTATTTTTGTCGTTATTCCAAGGTTTGCTGATGGTATCGATATGGTTTTTAATGAGCATGATCGAGCCGGGACTAAGATTTGGTGAAATGCCACCAGCGGCATTAGTAAAAATCCCAGTTTGGCATCCGAGAGAGTGTGCAATTCTGGTGGTCGCGGTGACGACTTGTTTGGGGTAACCCTCGTAAGAGTGAATTCTGCCTTCAGAAATTAGTAAATTTTTGTTGCCGAATCGTGCGTGCGTAAGGCACCCTTTGTGGCCTGGCACAGTTGCAGCAGAGATTTCTGGGAGTTGGCTGAAAGACCAAGATTTTCTGTCTTGGAATTTTTCTGCCAATGCCCCATATCCTGAACCTAAAACAAGAAAGATATGGGGCTGTTGTTGTTCGCAAAGGCGCAACAAATCTTTAGGTAGACTCGAATCAGTATTAGACATGTCTTAAAGCCTCTATCGGATCCATAAGCGCGGCTCTTCTGGAGGGATAGATGCCAAAAATAAGTCCAACAGCAACAGCGGTGGTGAGTGACCATGTGATGGATTCGAAATGGACCTTTGCAGGGATTCTGGCGTCCCAGAAAGTTTCTGCAATGAAAGGTAGGGCGTAGACCATGGCGAGTCCGAGGCCGATGCCTAGAATTCCGCCAACGCTGGTTTGCACGACAGCTTCGATAAGAAATTGTAACGTGATATCACGGCGTTTGGCACCAAGGGCTCGTCTAATACCGATTTCACGGGTTCTCTCGGTGACGGTAGCAAGCATGATGTTCATGATGCCGATACCACCAACTAGAAGGGAAATAGAGGCAATAAGAACGAGCAGCATTTTGTATCGTTCTTTGGCCCTTTCAGCTTCTTCGAGTCGGTCGAGGGGAACATTTACGGTCCAGTCGGCTTTACTGTGGTTTTCGAGTATTGATCGAACGATTTCACCTGTCGGACGCACTTTTTCGATGTCGCTGACGGTAATTGTGATCTGGCTTATTTCTACTTTTTCAGCAGATCTTGAGCCAGCAGAGCGCATGAATATTCTTTCACCAAATCTTACTCTTGCGGTTGCAATGGGGATGACGACATCTAAGTTAACATCTTCTGTGGAAACCCCGCCTTGGGATCTTTCTTTCATAACCCCTACGACCTTATAGAAGAAAGTTCCAAGTTGGACTTCTTTGTCCAAGGGGTCTTCGAATGGGAAAAGTCTATTAGCGAGTTCGGAGCCTAGCACTGCAACATTTCTTAAAAGCACTTCGTCGTCAGCGACAAGAAACCTGCCATTTTTCATTTCGACGTTATGAATGTCTAGATAGTCGGGGATTGTCGAGACAATTCTGCTGTTAACGCTTTTATAACCTCTTCTAGCTTCTTGGGGGAAGATGCGCATGGGGACCATTCTGGTAACGGTCGGGATGGTAGCAATTTTATCAAAGTCTAAATAAGTGAGGCCATAAATTGCGATGTAGCTACGCTTGGAAGAACCTGCATCATCAGTTGGTTTGACACTACGGATCATAATATTGTTGGCACCCTGCCTTCGGATATCATCCAAGGCGTCTTGCATACTGCCCTCGCCGAAGGCCATGAGAGAGATCACAGCACCGGTGCCAATAATGATACCTAGGACGGAAAGAAAAGCGCGAAGCCTGTGAAGCCAAAGGCTTCGCACAGCAAGGATGAAGCTTCTGCGGCCTTTGTCCCAAAGTAAAATGGATGCAAAGAGGCTAAAAAGCAAGATGATTGCAGTGATGGAAAATATCAGCATTTCCGATTCTCACTTGGATTGATGGAGCACCAAGGTTTCTAGTAGTTCCGTTTGAATGGTAGAGGTTGCGCCTTCGATTGAAACGGTGGGTTTTTCGTTCCTGACATCAGATTCTATTACCCCATCTCGCATTCTAACAACTCGTTTGGCCCAGGAAGCGATATCGTTTTCGTGGGTCACCATGATAATTGTTTTTCCTGCTTCATTAAGCTTGGAAAGAAGGTGCATGATTTCGTCGCTGGTTCTGGAATCAAGGTTTCCGGTGGGTTCATCAGCAAGAATAACAGCGGGGTCGTTAACTAGGCTTCGAGCAATGGCGACGCGTTGTTGTTGGCCGCCCGAAAGTTGCATGGGCCGATGATCAAGCCTGTTTCCTAATCCTACGAGTTGGGCCAAGCCGATGCATCTATTGGTGGTGGAGTTGGAAAGTTTAGCGCCTTGGTAGAGCAGGGGGATCTCGATGTTTTCGACTACGGTGTATTGTGGTAGAAGGTTGTATTGTTGGAAGATGAATCCGAGGTAGCGACTTCGAATATTACTAAGTTGATCATCTTCCATTCTGGCGACATCTTGACCAGCAAGGAAGTATTGGCCATTGGTTGGGCGATCGAGGCAGCCTAAAAGATTAAGGAGGGTGGATTTGCCAGAACCTGAGGGCCCCATAAGTGCGACAAAATCGCCTTCTTCCACTTCTAGTGTTACACCCTTTACTGCGTAAACCAACACTGTTTCCAGGGAATATACTTTTGCTAGATCAATGATTTTAAGAACGCTGGCCAAGTTGTAAAGCCTTTAAAAGTAGTTGAAAATGTATTTCTGTTCGCCAGATTATGTCTTAGACTTTTTGTCTTTTTTCTTGGAGCTTGGTGAAGTTGGGGCATCAGCCTTTTCTGCTTTTGAAGAATCCTTCTTGGAATCACGGGAAAGGCTCTTAGGATTAAGAACCACAACATCACCCTCGTTGAGTCCATCTTTAATTTCAATCATTTTTTCATTGCTTACACCTAGTTTTACCGGCTTTTCGATTGGCCCTTCTGGGGCAAGGGTAAAACAGAAAAATCCGTTTTGTGTGTTACCAAGTATGGCTTGAACAGGAATTGCGAGTACATCTTCAGCTTTGGTGTCAGTGTAAATAGTAACAGAGGCACTCATGCCTGGTTTCAGGTCGGGTAAACTCTCATCGATGGAAACCAAAGTGCGATAAACACGTACATCCGAAGTAAGCCAATCGGATTGAGATGCGACTTCATCGACATGCTTGACATGGCCCTGCATAACTTTATCAGGGAAGGAATCGATACGGATTGTCGCAGGCAGGCCGTTGTCTACTAATTCTTGTTCTTTGTCGGCAAAATCGTTGTGGGTCTCGTAGTAAGCTGCTTGGGCAGCAAGCACTCCTAGGGGTTGGCTCATCAGGGATAACCCAGCAAGTCGGATTTCGCCATAGCCTGTTTTTTTCCATTGGTCACCTCGGATGCGATTGCGCATGGCTTCATGAACTTTAGTATTGACCATCATGTGGGTAAGGTTGGGGATACGCATCAATTTTTGGCCTTCACGCACGGGTTCGCCTTGAGCGATGGTTGCTTGTTGGGAACCGCTGCCAAATCTAGCCTGTTCGGATACATAGTAAACAACCAGACCATCTTGAGGCGCGTAAAGGTAGCATTTTTTGATTTCGTCCTCGATTTCCTTGAATCGAAGTTCTTCCTTGGAGAAGATAGATTTTTTTGTAAGTGTGTCGTTGATGCCCTGGATTTCTTTTGACTTAGATTGGGTTGTAAGTCGGTCTTTGGCTCTTTTGGACTCATCCCTTTTGCTTTTGAGTTCGGTCAGGGTGCGTTTCTTGGTATAGTCCTTGAGTACTCTTAATTCTTCTTTTACTTTTTCTACTGAGAATTCTGCGCTTTTTAATTTGAATCTATCTGCTAGGGCCTGTTTGGGGGTCATGTATCCTTTGCTTACCATTCGGTCGAGCCAAACATCGCGATCGTTCCACATGGAGAGGTCGGATTCGGCCATAAAGAATCTACCTTCAACTTCTGCAAGTTGTTGTTTGTAATCGCCTTCTTGGAATTTTTCGAGATCGAGGGCGGAAAGTTCGATGGCGATTTCAGCAGTTGCTATGTCGCTTTGGTTTTGGCTTTTTACGATGTCGTAGTTGGCCTCGGCTTGGATAAAATCGTTGCGAGCCCGATCGCGTGCGATCTGCTGGCTTTTGAGTTGTTCCTGTAGTCCAGAGTCATCGAGTTCAACTATAAGGTCGTTGTATTTCACATGCGAGCCATCATCGATAACCCATTTGATGGTGGTTGAGAACGAAGACCCTTTGCTGCCTGAGCGAACTTGGCAAACAATATCTTTGTTGTCTAAGGCTTCTAGAGTGCCTCTTTCAAGGATAGTTACTTGAAGTTTTTCTGGTTTGACAACATGAGTAATTAGGTCGATACGAACGGGTTTAGAACGAGGCCAAAAATAAAGGCTTGAACCAGCGATCACGATGATGATGGGGATAGCAAACGCCAACGCAATTTTTTTGATTGAGAAGTTTGCAGGTGATGCATCTTTATTAGATGCATCTTTATTTGAGGCTGATTTTTCTGGGCGGGAGAAGGAAGCTTGCAGGACCTCCCCGAGTTCCCTCTGCACTGTTGGGGATGCTTCGGAGATTGGTAACTGTTTCGGCAGGTCTGTTTGCTTGGAGGTCGCAATGACAGGTTTCGATTTCATCGATCCATACTCCGCGTGGGTCAAGAGGTAAAAGTTCAAGATCCCTGTAAAGGAAAGTTCGTTGACTAAGGTAATCGATCCAAATTCCAAACAGCGTGTTTTGTGCTGTCAGTTTGGACCTTTGGGCTGCAAGCAACTGCTCGGTAAAAGCAGCTTGCGCACCATCGTTATTTCCCTGAGCCCCACCCGCACCGCCTGGTTTGGAAGGTGCGTAGGTTGTTTCAAGCGCATTGTCCAAAATCAAGTAAGCTAATTCAACTGCCAACTTCTGAATATCGTAAGTTTGAGACAAAGCTCGCAAACTTCGGATTTCATTGCGAACATCTTCAATTATAGTATCTTCAAAGGCCATCAAGTTGCGCCTTTGTCTTTGCCAGTTGATCAAAGTTGCCCTGTAGGCGTTTCTTTCTTGAATTCTGACTAACGGTAAATCGCCCGTGAGAATAAGGCGGTGTCTTAGAGAACCCGCATTAAAATTCACAGGCTGGGCAACATTTGCAGGCGAAGTACCTAATAAACTATACTCTACGTTCATGACCCCTTGCAAGGCATTAGCGGAAACAGCAATTTGTCTCCAGGAGTCCATTAGTTGGGCCCGCCCATTCATTAAATCAAGTCTATTCGTTAAAGCGTGCCTACAGCCTGCAAACAAAGCTTCATCGATTTCCGTCTTTAATAAGTCTACACCATCAACGCATACTCTGGGTACAGTGGGCCAAGATTTTCTGGTTTTGTCCAATTTTTCGTTTCTTGGCTCTACCAAAACCAAGAGAAAGTCTTCAATCAGGTTTTCAAACTGGTTGAGTTGATCATCGACACCGTTTCGCAGCCAGTTTACTTTTTGTTCATACAGTCTGAGGTTTCTTTCGAATCTCCCCAAGAAGAATTCGAAGTCTTTTTCACCGAGTTCTAATTTTTCTGTGTAGGGTTGTTGCTTACCTTTTCTCTCAAAATCGGCCTTTGATTCTTGAAGTTCCAATCTGCGGATATTGATTTCTTTAAGTTTTGCGGCTAATTCTTCTTTGGTCATCGCTTCCCATTCTGCCCATCTTTTTGGAAGCTTATCCTTGAATTGTGTTCCCTTGACGAAATCGGATTCTTTGAGAATGGTTTGTAAACCTTTACGCAATTGATCAACCTTTTTTGGGTCATTGAGCTTTCTAGATTCTTGGCGTGTTTTTTTAAACTCATCGACCAGATTTGAATAACGGGCCAATTGAGCCAATTGGGGTTCTAGTGGTGCTCGGTCGAGTTCTAGGGGCAGGTCAATTGGCAGGCCAAGTTGATATTTAAAGCGGTCAAGCGCATCCCGTAACGATAGCTCCCTCGTGATAACATTTGTTTTAAATGATAATAATTGTTGCAGAATTCTTGATACTTGTAGTTCGGACTGATCTCCAATGGCTTGCATTTCCTTGTATTGGTCAAGCGTGGTGGATAAGTCTTTTACATTTTCGCGTTCGTTTTGCAGCAAACCAGCTTTCAGTACTGCGGGTAGGTAGCCATCTCTTCGGGCTGCGAAAGCTTGTGATGTCGAGCTATAGCCATTGCCTTCGCCAGGTGTAACTTGAACATTTCCTGCCCCTGCAATACCCGAGCCAAATACGCTATTAAATCTAGAGGCTGAAGCAACCGTGGCTGGGGTGCTAAATACTATGGGAACGCCACCTACAACGATATCAGCATAAAATTCCTTGCGGAAGCGTGCGTAAGAGCGCATCTCGTAAAGCAGATTGCGTTCTGCTAAGGTGAGAGGTTCGAGGGTAACAGCTCTGCCACCCCCACGGAACAACGGTTGAAACAGGTCTAAAGATAAAGCCGATGGAGTTCGAATTTGGGTTCCACCATTTCCAGCCATATCGACAACAATTGCATTAGCGTATCGAAACAAAAGCAATGCGCCTGTTGAGAATGTTTTTGTGAATCCAGCTTCAGATGCAACATTCCATCGGTTGGTATTGTTTGCTACGGTTTCGGAATTAGCTCGCTCCCTGATTGCGACTTCGTTCGCATAAAACTGTGCGGCAAACGCAAATCGCTGCAAAGTTACTGGAAGTGCTGCTAGGTAAACATTTTCTCTTCGGAATTGAAAATCTCTGCTATTTACCAACCCGAGTTCGCAGGATTGTTCGAGTTTGATAAGAAACGGGTGATCATAACGGCCCGCAGGATCGCCTTTGTAAGTCAGGCCCATGGAATCAAAAGGGCCTTTGTCTGGGTCAAGGTTGTCCAGATAATTTATGCCATCTTGTTTGAACGAGACCAATTTAAAGGGTGCGTCAATTTCTTTCGGTGCTTTAATTGCAACTGCAGAACGATTTTCAGAATCATATTGGGATAGTAAATCAATATATCCCGAACCTTCCATGTGACCTATGCCGTATTTTCCAGGTTTTTGGGGATTAGGCGCCATTGCCATAGAGGCCGGATCATCGGGTGGCATTGAGGGCCTGTCCTGATTACCTGCGGAGGCGAAACGGGCCCTTGGATCGGGAAGCAGATGAAACTGTTCAAGTTTCCAATTAGGATATTTATCTTTGGTTGCAAGAATTTGGTTTACTTCATTGTCAGCTCTGTTTCGAAAGAATCGCCTGCTACACCCTGGCATTAAAATTGCAAGGCTAACACCAAGCAAAAGCATGGTATAAAAGTTTTTTCTAAATGATGAAGCCTCGAGTTTTTTCATAAGCTTTCGGAGAGTTCAATTACAGGCGTGAATAATAGTTACAAACGTCATAATTGGTATCGGCCTAATACACGGTACAGCTTGAGTGTATATTTGTTAGATTGCAGGATATGGGCAAAAGGTTTGGTGGTTTTGAATTAAAAACCTAGGATACTTGTTGCATAGGAAACGAATTACCTTCGAGGATTGATAGATGAAAGCCCTAGTATGCAATTCATACGGTAACCCTTCGCAAGTTTTAGGAATTGAGAATAAAAGTGAACCAACACCCGGTAATGGAGAGGTTTTGGTAAGGATGATTCTAAGTCCGGTGAACCCATCAGATTTGCTGTTCATTCAGGGAAAATACGGCAATCAGCCCAACCCTCCCCAAACTCCAGGTTTTGAAGGGGTGGGAATTGTAGAAGCTGGTAAAGGGCTATTAGCTTGGCGGGTTATGGGAAAACGGGTGTCGGTCATCGGTCAGGGGGATGGCAGGTGGCAAGAGAAAATCATCATTCCAGCAAGGCAAGCTGTTCCCATGCCTTCGTATCTTACCGATCAGCAGGCTGCTTCATTTTTCGTTAACCCTGCGACTGCATATGTGATGACTCAAAAAGTGTTGAAAATTCCTGCGGGGGGTTGGATGTTGCAATCTGCTGCAACTGGGGCGTTGGGGAAGATGATAGTAAAGTTGGGAAAAAAGCTTGGGTTTCACACCATTAATATTGTCCGTAAGCAGCAACAAGCTGAAATCCTTCGAAAGATTGGGGCTGACGAAGTTATTTCGTTGGATCAGGGAAACATTCAAGACTCAGTAATGAAAATTACCAAGGGGAAAGGTGTTTCTTACGCTGTTGATGCGGTGGGTGGTGAAGTTGGATCGCAGATGATATTAAGCCTTGCGAGAAATGGAAAGATGTTGGTTTATGGTCGGATGTCTGGGGAACCATTGAAGTTCGAGCCAGGCGATATCATGAAAGGTCAGAAGACAGTGCAGGGGTTTTGGCTTTCGGAATGGGCTAAAGATCAGGGCGTTTTAACTATGCTAGGTTTATTTGGTAAGTTGGGTGGTTTTATTCGTGATGGTGTGTTAGATACCCCCGCTGGTCCAATTTTTGACTTGGCAGATTATCAAAAAGCTCTTAGTGCAGCAGCTTTAGATTCCAAAGAGGGAAAAGTGTACCTTAAAATCAATCCTTCCTAAATTGCCTGTGGTTTCTGGCTTGTCGGGTCTTGAATGACGCTATTTACTTTTTAAATTGCAATGGTTATGGGCCACTTTAGATTTTAAGCCCATAATTTGGGCATCTTTTGCCCTGGGAAGTTGCAATGGTTTTCAAAAATCTATTTGGTTTGATGGCTATTCCGATGGTTCTTTTGCTGGGTTGTTCACAAACCCCCAAGCAATCGACCCGAATGATTTCCGATGCTGGTATGAATGCAGAGAAAATTGTTCGATTACCCAATGCTGCTCCTGATGCTGGCCCAACCAAAGAAGCTGCAATTCGAGTCGGAAAAATTGGTCAAAAACTTCTCGTTGCTAATCCATCTATTGGAATTAAACCTGCGTTTCACACGATTGGAACTTCTCAATCCGAGGTGTTTCATAAAGGTGTTGATCAAATTATGATAACCGATGGTTTGGTTAAAGAATGTAGTGATGATCAGTTAGCAGCAGTATTGGCAGTAGAATTGGTCAAGATGTTGGGAGAACAAGAGAATAGTGCGCCAACAGGCAAAATTATCGATCGAACGCCAGGGATGGATTTTCCAATTGGGAATGATCGCTCGCTAGTTTTTGGGCCAGCGGATGGAACCCGCATTGCGGAACGGTATGGGCTAGATCAGATGCGCATGAAAAACAAAGCAACTGGGGCAGGAACTTTAGATCCAAAAATACTAGCCCGGGGTTATTTGTCTAAAGCGGGTTACCCTTCAAAGGCAGTGGATTCGATTTCTGGTCTGCTTAAAAAGGCAGACGAGAATTTTAAGTTAGAAAAGCAAATGACAGGTACTGCGCAAGCCGCAGAGGGTAAAAATAGTCCCCCCGTTCCTCAGTAATACAATTCAGCATTTATTTCTTGGCATCCCCTTCAAATATAGTATCTTTAGTTAAGTTCTGCCCAATATGTATAGGCGCAGGATATTATAGATCTTGTTTGTTGAGAATAATATGAGCAATCCGAAGTCTTTGGTTTTTGGCCACTCTTTTTTAAGTTACATGATGCTTGCAGTTCTTGCATCTGGTTGTGGCGGTGCACCTGCTCCATCCAATAAAGATGGCGCTAAACCCGATACTGGGAAAAAAGAAGCAGCGAAGCAGGATGGTAAAGTAAAGAGTGCGAGAGATGCTAAGGTGGCTTTTGTTAGTAATAACCCTGCAGAGTTTTGGACTATTGCAGAGGCTGGTGCCCGAAAAGCTGAGCAAGAAACAGGATCGATAGTTATTTTTAAAAGACCTCAAGATGCCTCGGCTTCAACCCAAAAACAAATCATTGAAGATTTAATGACACAAGGTGTGAACGCAATTTCTGTGAGTGTCATCAGTCCGGAAAATCAAACTTCTTTTATAGATGAAATTGCTGCGAGAATCCCAGTCTTGTGCGTGGATAACGATGCTGTTAAATCCAAAAGGAAGTGCTACTTGGGAACTGCTAACCTCCAAGCTGGCAGGTCTGTTGGTGAATTGGTGAAAGAAGTTATGCCGCAAGGTGGAAAAATCGCAATTTTTGTCGGCCAGTTAGATCCAATCAATGCTCAAGAAAGGCGTCAGGGAGTGCTTGATGTTCTTGAAGGTCTTGCCGAATCAAAAGCATTGCGCGATTCTCCCAATGGGAAAAAATATGGGAACTACGAATTGATTGGCACCTACACCGATAATACTGATAAAAATAAAGCCAAAGATAATGCTGCCGATGTTCTTGCTAAGAACCAAAACGAAGAGAACCTTTGCATGATTGGATTGTGGGCATATAACCCACCTGCTATTCTCGCAGCGGTCAAAGATTCGAAGCGTATTGGGAAAGTTAAAATTGTTGGTTTTGATGAGGATGACAACACCCTTGAAGCCATTAAGGTTGGGGAAATCCATGGCACGGTTGTCCAGCAACCCTTTCAGTTTGGGTATCAATCTGTCAAGTTAATGGTTGAACTAGTTACTAAACCTGAAGGTGTGAAAATCCCTGCAAACGGGATTATCGATGTGCCGCATAAAGTGATTAAGAAAGATAATGTCGATGCATTTCACACTGAACTTAAAAAGTTGATGAATAAATGAGCAGTCCGGTTTCAGGAGGCCCTAGCATTTTGCCTGGAACAACTTTGGTTCCCGTGTTAGAAGCGTTGGACATCAGTAAACAGTTCTATGGGATAAAAGCCCTAAGCAATGTTGCTGTGCAAATATATCAGGGAGAAATTCTTGCTATTATTGGTGAGAATGGAGCGGGTAAATCAACCCTGATGAAAGTCCTTGCAGGGGTTCATCAACCTGATTCTGGTCAAGTTCTAATCAACGGTGCCGGAGTTAATTTTTATAGCCCTTCTGATGCAATGAAACATGGTATTAGCTTGATTCATCAGGAGTTGAATCTTGCAGATAATCTCACAATTGCAGACAACCTTTTTTTGGGTAGGGAATTGCTTTGGGCGGGGCCTTTGAAATTGCTCGATCGTAAGGCAATGCTGAAGCTTGGTGCTAAATTTCTTGCACGAGTCGGGTTAGATGTTGATCCCAGTGTTTTGGTGGGTTCATTGCCTCCGGGGCAGAAGCAACTGGTGGAGATTGCCAGGTCTTTATCTTTGAATGGCCGCATTCTTATCATGGACGAACCTACTTCCAGTCTTTCGCAGAAAGAATCTGATCAGTTGGTTGAAGTTATTAAGGAGCTTTCGTCCGAAGGTGTTTCTGTAGTTTATATTTCTCATCGCTTGGGGGAAGTTAAAAGAGTTGCCCATCGTGTTGTTGGTTTGCGTGATGGAAGAAATGCTGGGACCCTTGCAACTCATGAAATTTCTCATGATGCCATGGTTCGGATGATGGTTGGCAGAGATCTCGAAAAATTTTCCAAGCCCATAGTTTTAGACCAATCTGCTAAAGTGCGACTCGATTTAAAACAATTCAAGTTTATTGGAGGCACCCCCTCAGGCGTTACTTTTCAATTAAAGGCAGGCGAGATTCTAGGGATGGCCGGTTTGGTTGGTGCAGGAAGAACAGAACTCGCTGAAACTCTGTTTGGGATTCGGCCTTCCCAAGGAGGCAGGGCGATTCTCGATGGCGAAAATTTTCTCCCCCGCTCGCCTGTCGATGCCATTGCTGCTGGTTTGCTTTTGGTTCCAGAAGATCGCAGGCATCATGGCTTGATTCTTTTGCAAAGCATCAAGCATAACCTTTCGCTCCCCAATCTTAAAACTATCTCCCGATTCTTTCTTGTTGATCCATTCAAAGAAGCCAAACTGTCTACTGATAGTATTCAAAGGCTTGGCATAAAAACTACCAATGCTAACAAGCTGGCTGGTCTTTTAAGTGGTGGCAATCAGCAGAAGGTTGTGCTTGCTAAATGGTTGGCAGTAGGCCCGAAAGTGTTGATTCTCGATGAACCCACCCGGGGAGTTGATGTTGGAGCCAAAGCTGAAATCTATGAACTAATTCGTCATCTTGCTAGCCTTGGTGTGGCTATTCTTATGATTTCCAGTGATATGGAGGAAGTCATCCGCCTTAGCCAGCGTGTTATTGTTCTTCATGAAGGAAATTTGCAAGGTGAACTTTCTGGTAGTGATATTAATGAAGAATCGGTCATGCTGCTTGCTACTGGTTCTAAAGAGGTAAATGTCAAATGATCAGGATTTTTGGAATTCTTGTTGTTGTATTTACTCTTTACGCATTGTTGATGATGTCCGATCCGCAGGCTCGCAGTTTGGAAAATCATATTAACTTAGAGCGTCGTATTGGCGAGTGGGGCGTTCTTACCCTCGGGGTTGGTTTTGTAATTATCACAGGTGGTATTGATCTTTCGATAGGTTCGGTTGTTTGCCTTGCAGCAGTCGGTTTTGGTTTGTTTCTTGAAAACGGATTCAACCCCTATATCGGTGCGGTACTGGTTTTGATTGTTTCTGCATTTATCGGATGGATTCATGGGGTTCTCATCACTAAGGGAAATTTGCAGCCATTCATTGTTACTTTATGTGGCCTCTTTATTTATCGAGGTTTGGCGCAGTTGCTTACGCTCATCAAATTTAAAGAACTGGGGCAAAAGTTTTCCCAAGGTTGGGATACACCTGGCAGGGTTCTTCGCGATTCTTCAAGAGATGTTGGAATTGGCGATCGCCAGGACTTGGATGCTTTTCTTTTTTTACAGCGTGGCAATTTGCCCTTGGGTGATTGGCTTGGATTACCCGATGCCATTGGTCCTTGGCTGAATATTCCCATGCCATTGGTACTTTTGTTTTTTCTTGCGATTGTTGCAACAGTTTTCCTACATCAGAGCGTTTATGGCAGATACCTTTATGCTTTAGGTTTTAATGAGCAGGCTGCTAAATATGCCGGTATTCGAACTGATAGGTACAAAACCATCGCTTATATTTTATGTTCCACACTTGCAGGCCTTGGTGGCATCTTGTTTCTTTTAAAGGTTCGATCCGCATCTCCCTCCAATGCTGGAAGTTGGTTCGAGCTATATGCAATTACGGGGGCGGTGCTTGGTGGATTTAGTTTGCGAGGCGGTGAAGGTATGGTGGTTGGCATTCTTTTAGGAACCGCAATTCTTCCCTTATTGCGAAGCTTTGTTATTTTTGCAGGCATTCCCAGCGACCTAGAGTTCACCGTTATCGGGCTGGCGCTTCTTCTAGGTACGGTTGCAGATGAAATTGTTAGAAGGCAGACTGGCACTAGGCTTTTTGAAAGAATCGCAGGCTTCTTTATTAAACCAAAAAGTACTGCAACCTGATTCAAGTTTAGATTATTCGAATAGTTTACTAACGGATTCATTCAAATGGATTCTTCGAATTGCATCTGCAAGCAAAGGTGCTGCCGAAAGAATCTTGACATTAGGGAGTTGTTTGTCGGGGGGAAGAGGAATTGTGTCGGTTACAATTATTTCTTTAATTGGGGCTCCGTTTAGCCGTTCTACTGCTGGCCCACAGAACACCCCATGTGTTGCGCAAACATAAACTTCTCTCGCGCCATTTAGCTTTGCAACATGAGCTGCGCCAACCACCGTGCCCGCAGTGGAAATCATATCATCGAAAATCACAGCAACTTTCCCATCCATGGAACAGCCAATTAGATTAGCTTGATTAGTCTCGGTTGCACTTGATCTTCGTTTATCGACAATCGCAATACCGCCGCCTAGCTTCTTTTGATACATCAGGGCTTTTTTGATGCTACCTTCATCTGGGCTTAGTATGACGAGTTCATCGGGAGGAACATTAAAACTTCGAACATAGTCACAAATAACCGGGCTAGCGTGGAGGTGATCAACGGGGACATTGAAAAAGCCCTGAACCTGAGCTGCATGCAAATCTAATGCTAGAACTCGGTTCGCTCCTGCAACAGTAATAATGTCTGCAACCATTTTGGCTGTGATGGGCACTCTGCCTACATCTTTGCGATCTTGTCTGGCGTAGCCATAATATGGGATCACCGCCGTGATACGGGCTGCACTTGCTCTTTTAAAGCAGTCGAGCATCACGAGAAGTTCCATTAGATTTTCATTTACTGGCGGGCATGTGGGCTGGACAAGAAAAATATCCCTGCCCCGAACATCTTCATCGATACGCACATAATTTTCACCATCTGGAAAGTCAGTCAGGGTTATTTTTCCCAGTGTATCGTTAAGATGAAAAGCAATTTTTTCAGCCAAAGCTAAGTTGGCCCGACCGCTGAATACTTTGATATTGTTGTTTTTCATTGGAGATTCAGCCTGGTGATCGGACCATAGTTGAATAATGTGTTTCCAGTATTCTGGAAAGCCTTAGATATCTGTTATACAAAATTAAGAATGCTTCATGAAGATTGAGCGTAAATGAGGCTGGTAATAAATCTGGATAATTGATATAAAGCTATTTGCTGTTTAATCTTAAGTTGATTCAAGTTGCTTGTGGAAGAGATTTTGAAAAGCCGTTAAGGAAATGATGAACAATATCGTTGCAAAGCTGCTTTTGTCTGGGTTTGTGGCCAAATCTTATGATAGCCCGGAGTCCGCCTAATAGGATGAGGGTAGATTCCTTTGGGTTTTGGATGATGAATTCTTTTTGATCTTCTGCTTGCTTAAATAACGATTCAACGAGTTGGATTACATTCCAGCGGGTTTCTTGCCAAGGAAATTCTACCGAAGTTCGTTGAAATGCCTCTGCATGAAGAATGAGGTCAAACAAATGGGGCCTTGCATCAAAAAGATTAATGGATGTTTCAAGAATAACAATAAGCTTGTTTTTGCAGGAAACTTCAACTTCCACGGCATTTTCGATGAGTTTCATAAGTTCTGTGGAAGCCTCTTTAAGTAGCGCAGCATAAAGTTCTTCTTTGTTTTTAAAATAGCGATAAATGGTGCCTTTCCCTACCCCAGCCCCAAGGGCAATATCATCCATGAGGACTTCGTGGAATCGTTTAGAGGCAAACATAATCTCTGCAGCGGCTAAGATTTTCTCTTGAGTGTTTGCAGATTTTATACTCATTTCGAAAACCTTGAAACTAGATGATTGACTAGTGTTTAAAATCAATTTAGAATAGGACTGACCAGTCAGTCAATAATTTATCACCTACCACAGTGGCTTTCAATAGCCTTGGCTTTTAGTAGCCTTGTACAACGGAGATTCTTTCTGATGTTTCTTTGTAAGTACTCACTATGTGTTTCCTATTTCCGTGCCCTTGGGGTTTTATCTCTTTTTGTTATTTTATTTTCTGGCTGTTCCAAGCAAGGTCTGGAAGCTCCTAAAGGAGGTTCCGAAGTTCGTCCTTCCCAGATGAAACTCAAGCGCAAAATTGAGCTCTATAAAATCCAAAAACAACCTTTTCAAGCTACCTTGGAAACCGTGGGGCACCTTGAGGCTGAAGGGCAGACTGATATTGCTGCAGGTGTTAGCGGAGTCGTTGATGATGTTTTATTTCGTGAAGGCCAATGGGTGGATCGGGATACTTTATTGGTTCGGATTGATCAAAAAAGGCATAAGGCCAATTATGATTCCGCACTCGCAATGGAAAAAAAGGCTGAGACTGCATTTGTTTTAAGTCGTGATCTTGAAGGGTTGACTCGCCTTGCAGGAATTGGAAGCTCGTCAGAAGATCGGGTTCGAGCCGCAGGAAATTCGAAACTTGCTGAAGCAGAAGCGTTACAAGCCAGAGCTGCTAGGGAACTTGCAGAAAATAATTTTAACCGCTCTCAGGTAAAGGCGCCTTATTCGGGGCAAATCAACCAACGCAAGGTTACCGTTGGTAGCTATCTTGAAGATAAAACCGTGATCGCAACAATAGCCAACTTAAGTCGAATTCGTCTGGTGGGGTATGTCCCTGAGAAATCTGCGCCTAGCTTAAGGGCCTTGTTGGATAACGAAGAGTTTCTTAGATCGGCATGCCTAATCTCAAACACTTTAATTTCACCTTTCAATGCCCTTACGATTTCCGCAGCAGATGCGTCCTCCTTATTGCCTTTTGGGTATGAAATGCGATTTACTCTTCGTGCTTTGCCGCGGGAAAATCTCACTGCCCGATTGTTTTTCATCAGTTCGGTTGCTAGCCCTGATACACACATGTTTGAATGTAAGGGAATGATTGACCAATCCGCATTTTCGTCGCAGTTAAGGCCAGGTTATACAGCAAAAATCATATGTGATCTTCCTGGTAAAAAAGATGCCTTAGTAGTTCCTGAGGAAGCTGTTCGCGCCAGTGAAAAAGGGTTTATAATATTTCAGCCAATGCCCAGAGTTACCGCTGATGGATCCGTTGAGTGGATCGCAAAGCCAAGAACATTGCAACTTGGTTTAAGAAAGCCCGGAGTTGTCGAAGTCTTGGAAGGTGCAGGGGAGGGCGATTGGATTGTTCGTAAAGGGGCTGATGCCCTTGAAGAGGGAACTCCCGTGGATGTGCCAAAGGCGATGGAAGAAGAGTTGTTGAAAAAGTTTAAGGAAGCTAAAAGCAAGTAAACATTACCTGTTTGGTGAATAATGACCCTTTCTGATTTAAGTATTAAAAATCCTGTGTTTGCAGTCATGATCAGTGCCGCACTCGTGGTATTTGGTGCTATTGCCTATCGTGGTTTGGGGATCAGTCAATTTCCTGAGCTTGATTTTCCGGTTGTTAGTATTAACACCACGAGAGAAGCTGCTTCACCAGAGACAATGGATTATGATGTTACCGATATTATTGAGGATGCTGTTTCAAGCGTGGAAGGTATTGATTACATCCAGTCTCAAAGTTTGCAGGGATCTGCCGTAACCACAGTGTTTTTTCGGCTTGAAAGAAATATTGATGCAGCGATGCAGGATGTGCAAAATGCTGTTTCTTCTGCTATGAACAGATTGCCCACAGATATAGACCCACCTGTTATTTCGAAAGTTAATTTCAATAAGTTTCCGATTATTTGGCTCGGTATTCATGGGCAGAAGCCTCTTCCTGAAATCAATCGCTTTGTAAATGATATTCTTAAGCAGCAGATTCAAACAATTCCGGGCTGTGGCGGAGTGATGTACGGTGGCTTACGCCCTAGGAATATGCGCATTTGGATCGATCAGGAAAAACTAGAGGCTTTTCATATTGATGCATTGGATGTTTTTCGTGCGCTGGAAGCAGAGCATGTCGAGAAGCCCGCTGGTTATCTAAAATCGGATAAACGAGAAATTAATGTAAGGCTAATGGGCGAAGCGAAGACCCCTAAAGAATTTTCTAGTTTGCCAGTTATTTCAAAACCAGATGGCTCGATTGTTACTTTGGGCGATGTTGCAATTATTGAAGATGGCATGACCGACCGAAGGTCTTTTGCTAGATTCAATAAGGAAACAACCGTTGGGGTTGGCGTAATGCGAGCAACAGGGGCCAATGTTGTTCAAGTTTGCGATGAAGTAAAGCGAAGGCTTCCCATTTTGCGGGCCCTTGCTCCCGAGGGTGTTGAGATAGGCATATCTACCGATTTTTCCTTGTTTATAAAAGATGATATCGAGGAAGTTAAACATTCACTTGTCATGGGGGTTGTGCTTACCGCATTAGTTGCGTTGATGTTTTTAGGGTCTATGAGTTCTACCTTAAATGTTTGTGTATCGATCCCGGTTTCCATCATGGGAACATTTGTTGTCATGAAGTATCTTGGGTTTACTTTAAATTTTATGACACTTCTTGGACTTTCGCTTTCTGTAGGTGTGGTGGTTGATGATGCTATTTTGGTGCTCGAAAATATTTACAGGCGCATGGAGAATGGGGAAACCCGGTTTCAAGCAGCTTTTAATGGGTCTAATGAAATTTCGTTTGCTGCATTGGCCTCTACACTTTCAATCGTGGCAATTTTTATTCCTGTTGCATTTATGCAGGGCGTTGTCGGACAGTTTTTCTTTCAGTTTGGCATTACGGTTACGGTTGCAGTTTTAATTTCTCTGGTTGTTTCGTTGACAATAACACCGATGCTCTCCTCTTTGTTTTTAAAGCTTCATAAAGAGGTTTTAATCAAACCGCCCACTATGCGGGGGGCGATATCTTTGCCAATTAATCTCTTCAGATACACATGGTGGGGTGCAGACAAATATGTTGTTTATCCCCTTTTGGTTTTTCCTACTCATGTGGTGATGAGTTTTATGGAATTCGTTTACAAGAGGGTTCTTCGATTCGCTGTTGATTATCCGGTCATCATTCTTCCCATAGCTTTTAGCTTTGCCTGTTCACTTGGTTTTTTAGTTACAGGCTTGAAAATTCCCCTTCCTCCTTGGCTTAGTGCTAAAATTGGCACCCCAGCTATTGTGATCAAGCCCATAGGAACAGAACTCGTTCCTAGCGAGGATCAAAATCGTTTTGTTATTAGTTTGATTTGTCCGGTTGGGGTCAGCATTGATTATGTTGAGGAAATGATTGGTAAGTGTGAAAATGTTCTTGTCAATTTGAAAGATCCTGTGACGGGCGCTGAAATTATTGCTGCGATGTTTTCTTCGATTTCTATTCGACCCGGGATGCTTATTTCTGAAGGGGTTGTTTTTATCAGATTAGTTTCCTCTATGGATCGAACTTTGACTCAAACTCAAATCATTCAAGATGTTAGGAAAAAGCTTTCGGCTCTTGCGGGAGTTAGGCCAATTGTTTTAGATCTTTCCACTCAGGGTTTTACTCCCACTAGGGGTTTCCCTATCGATTTTGCAATTCAGGGGCCCGAGTGGAAAACGGTTGTTGAGTATGCCGAAAAAGTTCGTCTTCGCATGATTGAAAGCGGCATGGTTGCTGATGTTAATTCAGACTATCGGCCTGGTATGCCTGAGGAACAGCTTTTTCCCGATCGTGATAAAGCAACAGAGATGAATGTACCCATTAAGAAACTTGCATTTCTTTTGAATGTAGCTTTTGGGGGTGTGCGCAATGGTCGATTTACTGATGAAGATAAACGATATGATGTTCGGATGAGGCTTTTGGAGAATCAGCGTGATACGCCAGATCTTTTAAGCCAATTGAACATCAGGCAAGAAATTCCTTTATCTGCAGGGGTTAATCCGCCAACAATTCCCATCAATGATATTAGTCAGCATAGAACGGTTTCGACCCTGCCGTTGATTAACCGTTATAATCATTTGCGCAAGATAGAAATTACTGCCAACATGAGCCCAGGTGTTTCACAGGGTGAATCCATTGCTCGATGCAAACAGATTGCTGAAGATGTTCGGGAAGAAATGGAACTCCCTCCAAGTTATCGTTCTGTTCAATTAGGGAATGCCAAGGCGATGGCGCAAACCATTGATAGCATGTGGCGATCACTTGTGTTTGGTTTTTTGGTGGCGTATATGATTCTTGGAATCCAGTTTAATTCTTTTGTTCATCCATTAACTGTTTTGTGGGCAGTGCCTTTTGGCGTTACGGGCGGACTTCTTGTGCTTTGGCTTTGTGGAGATACGCTCAATCTTATGAGTATGATTGGTTTAGTTCTTCTTGCTGGGTTGGTTAAAAAGAATTCGATCATTCTGGTGGATTGTGCGAATCATTTTCGTGAAGCTGGCAAAAATGCCAGAGAATCAATGTTGGAAGCTGGCTTTGTTCGCCTAAGGCCAATTATGATGACTTCTCTTGCTACCATTGCTGGGGTTGTACCGCTTGCATTTGGCTTTGGTGCTGGTGCTGAAAACAGAGGGCCACTTGCTAGAAGTGTTATTGGTGGAATTTTTCTTTCTACCTTGATTACGCTTATCGTTGTTCCTTCGTTTTATGTTCTTCTTGAAAAAATAAACCATTGGCTTAACTCATTGTCCAAGGGGGTTAAGGCTTCACCGGTTCTTCCGCCTGCTTCTAATATCAAACAATCTAATCAAGCTGCATTGCAGCCCATCGAGGTTTGAAAACACTATGAGTTTGCCTGCTTTAAGTATTCGAAACCCTGTGTTTGCTGTCATGGTTTCTGCTGCGATGATCATTTTCGGATGGCTAGGCTATCAAGGCTTGGGTGTTAGTCAGTTTCCTGAAATTGATTTCCCCGTTGTTAGCATTGCGGTTACTAGAGAAGCAGCTTCGCCCGATATCATGGATGGGGATATTACTGATGTTGTTGAAGACGCAGTGGCTAGTGTCGAGGGTGTTGACTATATCATGTCCCGCAGCATGGAGGGCATCAGCCTTGTCACCGTTTATTTCAGGCTTGAAAGAAATATTGATGTTGCAATGCAAGATGTTCAAAATGCGGTGAGTGCTGCTAGGCGAAGGTTGCCTGTCGATATAGATCCCCCAGTGATAACCAAAGTTAACCCTAATAATCTTCCTGTGATGTGGCTGACATTATCTGGGAGCGCCCCGCTGCATCGAATCAGTGATTTTGCGGAGAAAGAGCTCAAGCAAGAAATTGCTGCAATTGCCGAAGTTGGTGGTGTTCAATTTGCGGGTTTACAGGCACGATCCATCCGAATCTGGGTTGATCGAGATAAGCTTACAAGTTTCAATCTTGCTGCAGATGATGTCAGGCAGGCAATTCTGAAACAACATGCTGAAATGCCTGCGGGGTATATTCAAAGCAAAATGGTGGAGTTTAATCTTCGAACCATGGGCGAAGCTTATTCTGTAAATGAATTTCGAAAGCTTTTGGTTACGCAAAGAGATGGGCAGCATATTCTTCTTGAAGATCTTGCGGTGGTTGAAGATGGAATGGAAGACCGAAGAAGCTTGGCTAGATTTAATCGCATGCCTGCAATTGCTGTTGGAATTCGAAAAGCAATTGGCGGAAATTTGGTGGGCTTGTGTGAGAATGTAAAGAAGGAGTTGCCTCGGTTGCGAAAAATGTTACCTCCTGGTGTTGAGCTTAATGTGCCTGTCGATTCCTCGGTTTTTGTAAAGGAAAACATAGATGAATTAAAACTAACCCTAATGCTTGGTGTGCTATTTACAGGAGTTGTTTGTTATTTGTTTCTTGGATCGATTGGCACAACGGTGAATATTTGTCTTTCCATTCCAACATCCTTAATCGGAACATTTTTCTTCATCAATTACGGGGTGAAGTTTTTTGGTTGGCCTCCCTTTACCATCAATTTGATGACACTTCTTGGCCTTTCTCTTTCTGTTGGTGTTGTTGTTGATGATGCAATCTTGGTGCTTGAAAATATTTACAGACTTAGGGAAAAAGGTTTGTCAATGATCGATGCTGCTTTACAGGGAGCAAACGAAATTAGCTTTGCTGCCATTGCCTCCACCTTTTCCATTGCTGCGATTTTTCTTCCCGTTGCCTTCATGTCGGGAACCATAGGTAGATTTTTCTTTCAGTTTGGCGTCACAGTTAGTGTGGCTGTCATTCTATCGCTCGTGTGTGCTTTAACCCTCACCCCCATGCTTAGTGCTTTTTTTCTCAAGCTTGCTCATGAGGAAGAAAAGGCCCCGCGCTCAATTCATATCGTCCTTGTTTTGTTGATTAGTTTGATGATTCAAATCCCTTTGATGATTTTAAAACTTTTTGCAGCGACCGGTTCCATGCTCGAATCTTATTGCTGGCCCATCAAGTTCTTCTTTAAATACCTAGGTAATTCCTTGCCCATGTTTCTTGACCCTTTTCAGTTTCTTTCTGGAAAACAAGCATGGATGGCTTTTTCCTTAGAAGTTGTTCTCGAGGTTTTGGTTATTGTTTTGTTTGTACGCTATTTTAAATTCGGGCTCTGGGCTGTTCAATTTTATATTTTAAAGCCATTGTTTTTGACCCCTACAGACTGGGCTTTGAATCTTACAACATCTGCTTATTCCAGGTTGTTGGGGTACTCACTTAAACATACTAATCTTGTTCTTGTCTTGGGGGTTTTCATAGCCCTGGCAACTGGCCTTTTTTTGGGAATTGGAATATTAGGTCAGGAACTTGTTCCTAGCGAAGACCAGAGCAGATTACTAGTTCATGTTGTTTGCCCAGTTGGTGCTAGCATTGATGAAATCGGAAATTTACTTGGCCGCTGTGAAACTATTCTTTCTGATCGGGATGAAGTGGCGGGTATTATGACTGCAGTTGCAACCGAATCGGGCTTATTGATGAATGAAGCTGATATTTTTGTTCAGCTTGTTCCCCGATCTGAACGCTCGCTGACTCAGCAGCAACTTGGCCCTTTAATCCGAAAAGAACTCATGCAAGTTGAAGATGTACGAGTTGTGGTTCGAGATCAATCGACCGAAGGTTTTACGCCTCAGCGCGGTGACCCGATTGATTTTTCCATTCAAGGGGATTGGAAAATTCTACCCGATGTCGGCCGTAAAATTATTGATTCGATGAATTACTCTTTGACCAAAAATAATCTACCTTTGCTTACCGATATAGATATGGATTATAGGCCCGGTATGCCTGAAGTTCAGGTTACTCCAGATCGCGAAAAACTTGCATTATTGGGCATGCCTGTTTCCCGCCTTGCTGAAAGTATCAGCCTTCTTGTTGGGGGCGAACGCGTTGGAAGATTTACCGATAAGGGCAGACGTTACGATGTCCGGGTCCGGTTCCAAGAACAAGAACGAACCTCGCCTGAAAATCTTCTTCTTATGACTCTTAGAGCAGGCGATAATAAGCTTGTTACTGTTGAGGATGTCGTGCAAGAACTTAAAACTGTTTCAACTCTGCCAGTCATCAATCGCTATAACCATCAACGTAAAATTGAGATTACTGCCAACACTTCTGAAGGTGTTTCTCAAGGCGAGGCAATTGCTAAATGTAAAGAACTTGCTGTTGGTCTGCTTCCTGAAAATGTAACTTTAGTTGAATTAGGTAATGCGAGTGCGCTTAAAGAAACAATGACAAGCCTTATGTTTGCCTTGATGTTGGGTATTGTTATTGCATACATGATTTTAGGAATTCAATTTAATTCATTTATCCATCCATTTACCGTTATTCTTGCAATGCCTTTTGCGGTCACTGGCGCATTGATCACACTTTGGCTGACAGGTGATACATTAAATATGATGAGTATGATTGGATTTATTCTTCTCATGGGTTTGGTAAAAAAGAATTCAATTATTCTTGTTGATTACACCAATCAATTAAGAGAGCAGGGGATGGGCGTAGAAGAAGCCTTGGTTAATGCCTGCCCTGTTCGATTGAGGCCTATTCTTATGACATCGATCGCAACAATTGCGGGTGCAATTCCTGCAGCTTTTGGTGTCGGGCCTGGGGCCGAAACCAGGGCACCCATGGCGCGTGCTATTATTGGTGGTATTTTGTTTTCGACTGTTGTAACTTTGTTTCTTGTTCCTGCTTTTTATCTTTTTGCTGAACGATGGCGCAGTTTCGCCAGCTTTCTCGCAAGGGTTGAGGATGTCCCCAATCCAAAATAATTCTTACGAGCATTTTTTTCATGGATGAAATAAATTTGGTAACGATAACATTTCATGAAGGAACTCTTGTAGTTAATGGTTTATCTCAGGATTTAACCCAAAACCTTCCTTTTCTTTTGCCTGATCCAAGAACCAAAAATTATCGGTGTGAGGCCATCTATTACAGGGTCCTTATTCAAGGCTTGGTTTCACTTAAAATTGTTTTTAAAGATTCAGCTAAGCTTTATCAAAATCAGGAATGGGTGACCAAAGATGTTCGTCAGCCGTTTCCTTATCAATTAGAAGCTCTTGAATCTTGGTGGAGCAAAAAATCACGAGGGGTTGTTGTATTGCCCACCGGCACAGGTAAAACATTCCTCGCGGTTTTAGCTATCATTCGGATGCAGCGCCCCACTTTGGTTGTGACTCCTACTATCGATTTGATGAATCAGTGGCATTCAGTTCTTTCCACTTCATTAGGGGTGCCTGTTGGGATGATGGGAGGTGGGACTCACGAAGTTCATGACATCACCGTTACCACTTATGATTCCGCGCATATTCATTTGGCAAAGTGGGGCAATAAATTCGGCTTTTTAGTTTTTGATGAATGTCATCATTTGCCTGGTTCGGTTTATTCGAATATCGCATTAGGTTCGATTGCACCCTTCCGGTTGGGCCTTACAGCAACCCCCGAAAGAACCGATGGCAACGAAACAATGCTTGAGCATTTGATAGGTCCCTTTGTTTTTCGAAAAGAAATTGGAGAACTCGCAGGTAGTTATTTGGCTAGTTATGAATCAGAAATCATTCATGTAGACCTTTCCCCTGATGAAAAAATTGATTACGAAAATGCAAGAAAGTTGTATCGTGATTACCTTGTAAAAAGAGGGATCAGCCTTAGAGATCCTAGTGGTTGGCAGCGGTTTCTTGCGGAAAGTTCGCGCTTTCAAGAAGCGAAAAAAGCCTATGATGCTTTCAGACTGCAAAAGAAAATAGCGTTGCATTCAAAAGCAAAAATTGATGTCTTAGAAAATCTCCTTCTTAAGCATGCGAATGATCCCTGTATTATTTTTGCAGGGGATAATACGATGGTTTATGCGATTTCTAGGAGGTTTCTCATCCCTGCCGTTACCCATGAAACCAAGGCAAAAGAGCGAAAACAAACCTTGGATAAATTTAAGTCTGGGGAATATCTTGCGGTCGTTACCAACAAGGTTCTTAACGAAGGGGTTGATGTTCCTAGTGCTGGCGTTGGCATTGTGCTTTCAGGTTCCGGAACTGTGCGTGAGCATGTTCAGCGATTGGGCAGAATCTTACGTAAGTACAAAGATAAACGCGCCATTCTTTACGAAGTAATTAGCAGGAACACCAGTGAAGAATTAACTAGCAAAAGGCGTAGGGAGCATGATGCTTACAGGAAATAAATTGCTTGCGAAAAACTACAGGGGGAGACTTCTGGTCAGTTACCTTGACCCTTCCGATTCTAGATGGGGTACGGTTGTAGAATGGATTTTATCCAAGGGCAAGGATCTTTTGGGGCAATCAAGAAGTGTATTTGAAGAGGAAATAAATGAGTATCCCGGTTCAGTTCCTGATGCTTTGGTGTTTGCAGGGTTGGTTAAAGTTTTTTCGGACAATTGTACTTTTGAACAATCTACAGAATTTGATGCGATAAAAATCAGGGAACTTGTTTTCTCATTAGCTTCAAATTTCAAGCAGGAAGGAAAGTTATCTTCCGATATCGAAGTTCGTAAAAATATTTTTGAACTTGTAGGGAAACAAACTGAAGTTGATCCAAATCTCATCGATGCTTTGTTGTACTCCGATCTTGAATCAGAAAATAAACTTTTAGCTATACCCAAGGTTAATGCCCAAAATTTAATGCATCGGTATAATCTTTCGCTTGCCCAAGGGGCATTGCTTAACTCGTTGAATATTGTTGTAAAATTACCTTCATCGACTCCCCCAGCAAGGTTAAGGCAGTTAACACGATGGCTTAAGTTTCAGCGATTGTTGTGCGCAGTTGATAAAAATAAATCAGAGGGTTTGACCCTGCAGATTGATGGGCCATTAAGCCTTTTCCGAACAACCCAGAAATATGGTTTTCAAATAGCTTTGTTTCTGCCTGCTCTTTTATTGTGCCCGGAATTTGAATTGGAAGCTGAATTGCTCTGGGGCAAAACTAAGAAGCCCTGCAAATTCCAAATTACCAGCAATGATGGTTTGGTTACCCATTACGCAGATTCTGGCATGTACCGGCCACCGGAAAACGATGCGTTTCTTCTTTTGTTTAAAAAAAGAATCGATGAATGGGATATATCGGACACTATATCCGACCTTGATTATTCTGACGATTTACTAATCCCAGATTTTGTTCTTAAGAGGAAAACAGATCAAAAAATTGTTGGCCTAGAAATTCTTTGGAATTGGAACACTGTCATGGTTGAACGAAGAATCAAAGACATGGAAAAGCTTAAACTTCAAAAGTATGTACTTGCCGTAGCTGATAAAGGTAATTTGGGAAAAGACAAATTAGCACAAATACCTAAGTCAGTTTATTTGTTTAAATCCTCGCCATTGCCTCAGGAAATCGAGAAAATAATTAACGCGTTTTGATATTTAAAGCTGTTTCTCTGCGATCTCCAGTGCCCGGAGTAATCCTTTTGCTTTGTTGAGCGTTTCTTCATATTCCTTGGCTGGGTCACTATCTGCAACAACGCCTGCTCCAGCTTGGAGATAGGCCTTTTGACCTACCAAAACCATTGTTCGTAGCGCAATGCATGTGTCCATGTTGCCTGAAAAATCAATGTATCCAACTGCCCCGCCATAGGGCCCTCTTTTGTGCGGTTCCAAATCGTCGATGATTTCCATTGCTCTTACTTTGGGGGCGCCGCTCAGTGTTCCTGCAGGTAGGCATGACTTTAATGCATCTAGTGCAGTCATTTCCTTTTTTAGTGTTCCTTCTACCGTGCTACATAAATGCATGACATGGCTGTATTTTTCAACAGTCATTACATCAGATATTTGAACTGTGCCAAACTCTGCAATTCTACCTACATCATTCCTGCCCAAATCTACAAGCATGATGTGCTCTGCTCTTTCTTTGGGATCAGATATAAGGTCTTGCGCTAAAACCTTATCTTCTTCTTCGTTTTTGCCCCTGGGCCTTGTTCCTGCAAGGGGGCGTATAGTCACATGGCGTTCTTCCACCCTAACCATGATTTCTGGTGAACTTCCGATGAGGCAGAGTTCATCAAAGCGAAGGAAGAAAAGGAACGGGCTTGGATTTACAACTCTGAGAGTGCGGTAGATATCAAAAGGTTTGGCTTTGGTTTCTGTTTCGAGTCGTTGGCTTAATACGATCTGGAAAATATCGCCTGCATTAATGTATTCCTGACATTTGACCACAGCTTTTTCAAAAGACTCTTTGGTAAAATTGGATTTGTAAGGTTGGGAAACTTTACCCTCTGGCTGTATGTCTGTAATTTTTAATGTGCACTGGTTGTTTTGAAGTTGATGTACGATTGCATCGATTTTGTCACATGCCGTCTTATAGGAAAGTTCTTTATCATTATCTGTTATGTGCGCATGCACAACTACAGCGATAGTCTTGTTGATATGATCAAAAATGACCATGTGGTCATAAAAACCAAAACATAAATCAGGGAGGTTTCTGTCGTCTGTTGGAGTATTAGGCAGATTTTCTACATATCGGACTGTGTCGTAGCCAGTAAAACCAACTGCGCCCCCACAAAAACGCGGTAAACCTGCAATATGTGGGGAACGATATTTGTTGATGTATTCCTGTAAAAGCGCAATAGGGTCGTTATGCTCTGAAATACTTTGAATAAAAGTTCCGGATTGACCGGGATTTCGTGTTTCGATCGTGACGGTTTTATTTTTAACACTGAATCTTAAAAACGGATCTGTCCCCAGAAAACTATAACGGCCTACTTTTTCCCCACCTACAACGCTTTCAAATAGAAAAGACCATTTATCGTGGGATAATTTGCAATAAGCACTTACAGGGGTAAGGGTATCTCCTGTTAATTGCCTGAAAACCGGTACCATGCTGTTGTTTTTTGCATGTTCTAAGAATGATTCGATATTTGGCCGGTGTCCCATGGGATTTATTCTTTGCTAGGTTAAAACAAAATTTTATACCTGTAAGCCGTACGCCATACCACTTATTTTAAAAATAATCGGTCATGAAATCATCGTTGATACTTGACCTACTGATATTTGCTTGCATATTTATATATGATTATTCTATGAGATCAGAGGGGTATTTGGAATTCCAATGCATTGTTATGGCTGTAATACTTCAGTATCAAAAGAGCAAGAACGCTGCGGTTCTTGTGGGTTTCCGTTGAAAATTGTATGGGAAAAATGTGATAATTTTGCGGATGCTGCGGCTGAATATCAAAACGAATGGCTGAAATATCAAGAAGACCTTACCGCCAATGCTTCGAATATGAGTCTATTGCCTTTAATTGGGGTTTATTTTGGGGTCAGGTGTATATTTCTAGGCAATGAAGGGTGCAAAAAAGCTCGCCTTGTCAAAAAAAATGAGCTAGCAAACCGTTTTATTCATATTCGTAGGTTGGGTGTTTTCGGTTTAATTACAAATCTAATTTCATTACTTTTCATAATTATTGGGGTGATTATCCTTATTCGAACCCCCTGATTTTGTTTGATAGTTATTCTTTCCTGTTTTTGGCTAGCAATCAAGCGGTTCTTCCTAGCACTTATAAAAGTTCCTCTGAGATTTAGTGATAGCCTTAAAACATGAAATTTTAAGGTTCATCTGGTGTTTTTAACTAATAAAACTTACTATTAAATCATGTAGTATTTCGAAACGAAGGCAAAAACTCTAAAGGTGATTCATGAGTTCGGAAGTAAATCCAGAACCTAATAAAGATCCCGAAACCATAACTCAGGAAGTTAAATATTCCCAGGTGAGTGCAAGGGTTACAGAAAAAGTTTCCAGCGGTGTTTTTTCGTCAGGAGCTTTATTGTTAAATGGGCAAAATGAATTTATTTTAGATTTTTTGCAAAGAATGGTTCAGCCACAAAGGGTGGTAGCAAGAGTTGTGATGAGTCCGCCCGCCCTTCTAAGTTTTTGCAATGCCCTTGAAGAAAACCTTTCGATGTTTCAGGCTAAATTTGGTGCCCCCCAGCAATTACCACCCCCTCCGCCAGGTTCGGTGCCATTGCCAATTGACGAGTTGTATGCGCAATTGAAAATCGCAGATGAAATGCTGGAAGGTTCCTACAGCAATGCTGTGATGATAAGTCATAGCCCAAGTGATTTTGTTTTTGATTTTATCGCAACTTTTTATCCCAGAAGTGTGGTGTCTGCTCGGGTATTTATGTCTGCATCACAAATCCCTCCTTTTCTCAATACTTTGAAAAAAGGGTTTCAGCAATTTAAAGATAAATTAAATCCGCCCCCATCCTCTGGCCAAAACCTGCCGCCACCTAATTAACATGATTGCTATCAACAAAATAACTTTTGGTGTTTAAGCATGAATGAGCTGGATTCATTGCCAGTAGCTTTGGTAATGCCTGAGTTAATCAATGCGTTGGGTAATGGTAGTGCCGCAGTGCTTCATGCGCCTCCTGGAGCTGGAAAAACGACTCTTGTTCCTATTGGGTTAATAAAAGCGGGATACGAAGGCATTGTTTTAATAGAACCTCGTAGGTTGGCAGCCAAAGCTTCTGCTCTACGGATTGCCTATCTGCAGGGATCAAAAATTGGGGATTTAATTGGGTATCAAGTCCGGTTTGATTCTAATTATTCCAGCAAAACAAAATGTTTGGTTGTTACGACTGGAATCATTTTAAATTGGTTGTCTTCCGATCCTTATCTTTCTGATTGCAAAATCCTCGTCTTCGATGAATTTCATGAAAGAAGTTTAGAGAGTGATCTTTTATTAGGTATGGCAAGGTTGTTGCAAAAAACTGTGAGACAAGATTTAAAAATTCTTGTGATGAGCGCTACGCTTGATAGCCATAAAGTTTCGGCCTACATGGATGATTGCCCAGTGATCTCTAGCATGGGGAAAATGTATCCTGTCGAGATAAGTTACCAAGTGTCTAAAAAAGATTTTCGCCTTGAAGATGCAATTACTTCAGAAGTTTTTAATATTCAACAAAAAACAAAGGGCGACATCTTGGTGTTTTTGTCTGGGATGTATGAGATTCTTTCTTCCAAGGCGCAACTTGAAAAACAGTTTCCCGGATTGGATATACACATTCTGCATGGCGATTTGCCAATCGAAGTTCAGGAGAAATCTTTAAAAAAAGCTCCGCGAGACAGGGTGATATTATCCACCAATGTTGCAGAAACATCAGTAACGGTTAATGGTGTTAAAGCGGTGATTGATTCAGGGCAGGCGAAAAAAAGTTTCTTTGATAATAGATTGGGTCTGAATAGTCTGGAGACAATTCGTATTTCCAAAGCATCAGCAGATCAGCGAGCTGGTAGGGCAGGCCGGGAAGCTCCAGGTTTTTGTTCCAGGCTTTGGTCTGAAAGAGACCAAATTATGCGTGAGGATTTCGATAGACCTGAAATTCATCGAGTTGATTTGTCTGCAGCTTTGTTACGGCTTTTTGCCTTCGGAGAAAACAACTGGGAAGAATTCCCTTGGTTTGAAAAACCTAATCGCCTTGCGGTTGATAATGGAATCAAGCTTCTGGAAAACTTAAAGGCTATCCACCAAGGAAAAATAACCCCCCTTGGTTTAAAGATGAATGAAATTCCACTTCATCCCAGGCTTTCTGCTATTTTGCTAAAAGGGGCTAACAAATCTCTTCGCCAAGTTTCACTTGCCATAGCTATTCTTTCAGAGAGATCCGTATTTAGTCAAACTTTTGATGGCTCAAATTTCAGGCGTGATCAAAGTGCTTCTAGTTCAGATGTTCTCGATGTAGTTGAACTTCTTGAACATTATCAATCATTCAAAAATTCGATACAAATTAACAATGTAATTCCCGATCGGGCAGCAAATGTTTTTCGGGTCCGGGATCAATTGATTGCTTCATTTGGTGGAGATAAAAATCTTGAAAATACTGGAACAGAGGAAGATTTTCTTCGCGCAATACTAGCTGGGTTTCCGGATCGTGTTGCTAAAAGACGAGAAAAAAAAGACCTGAAAGCTTTGATGGTTGGAAATCGTGGCGTTGTGCAATCGAAAAAAAGCATGGTCAGGGATCATAGCTTTTTTGTTTGTGTTGATATTCAGTCGGGCGATGAAGAATCAATTGCAAGAATGGTGTCAGGTATAAATGCGGATTGGTTAGACCCTGTTTTTAAAAGGACCCAGCGGGAGGTTTTATACGATCCTGGTTTGAAGAAACTCATTGCAGTTCAAAAATCGTATTACATGGATTTGGTTTTAGATCAAAAAGATTCGCATTTGACCCAAGATGATTTGAGTGGCGAAATATTGCATCATGGTTTAATGAGCCATTTGAAAGAAGTTCTTCCTGTTTTTGATTCGCCTGCAGGTCAATTATTGGAACGAATAAATATTTACGGGCAATTGTTTCAGAATAAAAATTTTCCGGTGATTGATTCAGATTCTTTATTGGAGCCTTTATTATGGCTCTGTAAGGGTAAAAAAACACTTCCAGAAGTTCGGGATGGAGATTGGTTAAATGCGGTGAGAACTATTCTTTCTCATGAGCAGTATGTTGCTTTGCAAAAAGAACTGCCCGAGAAGTTGACACTGCCTTCAGGAAAAATTGTTCCCTTGAAGTATGAGTTAGGGAAATCGCCATTACTTGAGGCAAGAATCCAAGAATTATTTGGATGGAAAGAAACACCCAAGCTTGGTGGGGGCAAGCTTCCGTTATTAATTTCTTTGTTGGCTCCTAATTATAGATCCCAGCAATTGACTTTGGATTTAGCCGGTTTTTGGAAAAACACCTATCCTCAAGTTCGAAAAGATTTGCGGGGCAGGTACCCTAAGCATGCTTGGCCAGAAGACCCCCTTAAAAACGAAACGGAACCTTAAATCTAAGGTCCCGTTTAAAGTTGTTTATAAAAGTTAAACTTTAAGCGTTGTAAGTGGAACTTGAAACATCGCCCCCACGGCCAGTCCAATTGGTGTGGAAGAATTCACCCCTTGGTTTATCTGTTCTTTCGTAGGTATGCGCTCCAAAATAATCTCGTTGAGCTTGTAATAGGTTTGCTGGTAAGCGTTCTGTTCGGTAAGAATCAAAGAACGACAAAGCAGTGCTCATTGCTGGTACTGGAATGCCTTTTTTGATTGCCAAGGCAACGATGTTTCTCCAGCCTTTTTGTGAACGTTTCATTTCTTTTTTAAAGTAACTATCAAGCAAAAGATTGCTAAGGCTTTTCTTTCGGTCGAATGCTTCTTTGATTTTACCAAGGAACCTGCTGCGAATAATGCAACCGCCTCGCCACATCAGGGCGATTCCACCATAGTTTAATTTCCACCCATACTCCTTGGCTGCAGCTTGCATCAACATATACCCTTGGGCATAGCTGACAAGCTTAGAAGCATAAAGAGCGTCGTGAATATTTTGGATGAGTTTTTCTTTCTTACCTGAGATGTTAGGCTTGGGCCCTTTGATGGCCTTTGAAGCAATAACTCTTTCGTCTTTAAGTGCGGAAACGCATCGAGCGTAAACGGCTTCAGAAATCAGCGTTACAGGCATAGCCAATTCTTGGGAGTTGATTACAGTCCATTTGCCTGTACCTTTTTGGCCTGCTGCATCTAAGATTTTTTCAACCATAGGTTGCCCATCGATATCTTTGAAGTTTAAGATGTCTCTGGTAATTTCGATGAGATAGGAATCAAGCTCACCCTTGTTCCATTCCTCAAAAACTTTATGCATTTCATCGTAAGAAAGACCCAAACCTTTATGCAAAATATCATATGCCTCGCATATCAATTGCATATCACCATATTCGATCCCGTTGTGAACCATTTTTACATAGTGGCCAGCGCCACCTTCACCTACCCAATCACAGCAGGGGGTTCCATCTTCAACCTTTGCGGAAATATCTTGGAAGATAGCTTTGACATGATCCCAAGCATCAGGGCTGCCGCCTGGCATAATGCTAGGGCCCCGACGGGCACCTTCTTCACCACCTGAAACACCCGTACCAATAAATAGAATGCCCTTTGATTCCAAATATTGGGTTCGCCTTACCGTATCACCAAAAAGGGAGTTTCCACCGTCGATGATGATGTCGCCTTTTTCAAGGTAAGGAAGAATTTGTTCGATAAAGTCGTCAACCGCTTGGCCAGCTTTAACAAGCATCATGACACGTCTTGGCTTTTTGAGCAACTTGCACATTTCTTCAATACTATGGGCGCCAATTACTTTGGTACCTTTGGCTTCTTTGGCAAGAAAATCGTCAACCTTGGAGGTGGTTCGGTTATACGCAACCACAGTGTAACCATGATCATTCATGTTAAGAATTAGGTTTTGGCCCATTACAGCCAGACCAATTAATGCGATATCACCTTTGGGTTCAGAATTGCTCATAGTTATTTCCATTAGAAAAGATGAAAACAGTGTCATTTAATATTTGAGGAAATGCCAAGCATTGCCAACTCTTAATGACTTATAAATGATAATCTAGGCATAAATTGCTCGTTTGGCTAGCAAAACATAAAAATTGTAGTGAAGAAGTTTTACTGGTAATTTGTGGGCATGATAGAATATTTGATTCACGAAATGATTAGCTTAATTAAAAAGGTGCAAAAATGGCAGCAAGTATTTTTCCGATGGTGTGTCCTAAGATTGATCCTGCCCCGATATTTGAGTTATTCCGCGGGAATTATGCAACAGAGTTGCTCACCGCTTCTGTTGTGCATTTTAATCTTTTTGAAGAAATAGCTCTTAACCAAGTAGGAACTGAGTCATTGAGAGCCAAATTAGGGCTTGAAAGACGAGCTTGGGTTGTGCTGATTACTGGGTTAAAAGCTTCCGGGCTATTGTTGGAAAATAATGGGAATCTTGCCCTTTCTGAAATTGCAAAATCCACGCTTCTAAAAGATTCAAGGCATAGCATTGCTTCCTATATTGGCTTATCTGGGCAAACCTCTGGTGTGCTAGAAATGGTGAATCGACTCCGAGTTTCAAAACCAGTTCATGCAGATAAGCCTGATGTAGGCGCAGCTTTTATTTTTCGTGAAGGCCTAGATTCCGCAATGGATAAAACCGAGAGTGCAATGAATCTGACTTTGTCCCTTTCTGGTAGGGCTATGAATGTTGCACCAGTGCTTGCAGAAAAACTCCCTCTTCCAGGTAATAAGATTCTTCTGGATGTTGGTGCCGGTAGTGGACTCTATTCGATTGCGTTGCTTGAAAAAAACAAAGATTTAAATGCCATACTATGGGATGGCGCAGAGGTTTTGAAAGTTGCTGATAATTTTGTAAATCAAGCAGGGCTTGCGTCAAGGGTTACAAGCCTTTCGGGTGATATGTTCGCAGATTCTGTGCCCACAGGCGTGGACGTAGTTTTGCTCTCAAATATTTTGCATGATTGGGATGAACCCGAATGCGTTCGCCTTATCAATAAACTTGTAAATGCCCTTCCAAAAGGCGGCCTGCTTCTTGTGCATGATGTGTATCTAAATGATGAGCTTGATGGTCCCTTGGAAATTGCTCTGTATTCTGCTGCTCTTTTCTCTCTTACCGAGGGCAGGGCTTATAGCAAAAAAGAATATCAGGCATGGTTAAATGAAGCAGGGATGACTTTGGTTAAAGTCATCCCTACGCTGGCTCATTGTGGAGTAATGGTTTTTTCTAAATAAGTTATTAGACGCCCATTACATTATAGCCACAATCAACATATAGAACTTGGCCCGTGATTGCGGATGCCAAAGGGCTACATAAAAAGGCCGTGGCGTTTCCAACTTCATCGGCTTCTATCGGGCGTGGCAAAGGTGATCTGCTGGTAGCGTGATCGATCATTTGGCCGATATCACCAATGGCTTTTGCAGCACGGGAAGCGTAAGGGCCTGCGGAAATAATATTAACCCTAATGCCTTTTGGTCCCAAATTACTTGCCAATTGTTTTGCATCAATTTGCAAAGCAGATTTTGCCGTAGACATTCCACCACCATAATGTGGAACAACTCTTTCCCCACCGATGTAGGAAAGGCCAACTACGCTTGTGCCGTCTGGCTTGTTTTCCATCAAAGGAAGTGCAGCCCTACTAAGAGCGGTAAGGGAATAAGCACTTACACTTAAAGCCGTGAGGTAAGCAGCTCTCGTTGTGTTGACAGCGGAGTTTTTTATCTCCGGGCTGAATGCAACAGCATGAATAAGAATATCAACAGATTTTACCTGCTGTGAAAGAGTATCAATCATGCCTTTGATTGAAAAATCGCCATGCTTCGCATAGCGTTTATCACCCTTGGTTTTTTCGTCGACATCGTCCATGGTGTCAAAGCTAACATCACAAGGAAGTATTTTTTCAATTTTCATGGTTCCTTGGCCGTATGGAAGAATGCGGCTTTCTGCATCAGTATCACGCTCCATGATACTTTCAACAATACCCACTAATCTTGGATGAACTGCAAAAAACAGAGTGGCGCCTGCAGCTTGTAATGTTTTTGCAATATGCCAAGCAAAACCAACATTATCACCAACACCAGTGACCAGTGCCACTTTACCTTTTAAATCGATAGGAATCATGAGAGCTCCTGCAAACTCGAAACATTCAAAAGTAAGCGAAAGTAACCCCGAAAATTACCTTTTGAAGGTCGAACCAGATTGGCGAATCTTGTTACCAGATTCACTTGACCCAGAAGTTAGTTGAATAATCGCCTGATCAGCTTCCATTCGAACTCTAGGGTCCAAGTCCGTTTTCTTTTCATTAATTACTTCCAACACTTCTATAGTATTGATTTTCATGCGTGTAAGCGAGCGTATACATGCTGCTCTTACCAATGGGGCTGGATCTTCCTTGACTGCCGTTGCTAAGGCCTGAATTGCCAGGTTCATGGATGCCCCTCGGATTTTGGATAGTTGATCCGCAGCATACTCCCTTTGGGAAGGTTGATTTGCATTTTTTAGCATTACAACGTTCTCCATTAAAACAGTATCTGCAGGCATTACGGTGGATTCAGGTTGAATGTAAGCCATCATGTTGGCTGGCATTTGCCCTGACGCCATGCCTTGAGCCATAGCATTATCAGGATTAATTCCTTGGGGGCTAAATCCTTGGGCAGGCATATTGCCTTCTTTTGGCATTGCTGGATTAAATGCGTTTTGCATTACAACGGTTGATGCAACATCCGAAGGGATCGGCCTCTGATTTGGGACCGAGGTAAAGGCGTTTGCCATGCCTTGGGTCGGATAATTATTACCAGCCATTCTCGTAGTTGGGTAGCTGGGAAAAAGTTGCGGTGCTTGGGGTGGAATAATATTGTGTGCGATAGATGGTGCTGCAACAAGGGGTTGTCCATTGGGGTTATAAGGAATCAATCTGACAGGTGGGGCCCCTGCAGCTATAACCGACCCGTTACCTGGAGGGAGTTTTTCTTCATTTGCGTTAACTTCTTTAGGCTTGTCCAAGAAACCATAAATGCGCCCCATGGTGCGACCAAGGAAATCTGGTGTCTTAGTCTCGGTAGGTTCTTTCTTTTTGGAAAGAACTACTCTTGGTTGCCTAGGTTCTTTGATAACAATGATTGGCAGGGATTCCGTTGTTTCTACGGTTTCTGTTCTAATTTTCGTACTAGCATTAGCTTTGGCAACTGGAATAGATTTAGGTTTTTCCTTAGGCGTTACTTTAATAGTTTCTGTTGGGGTAGTCTTGGGAGTCGATTTTTCCGCTAGTTCCGCAGTTGTTTTTGGAAAGTTTCCACCAGAAACAATCGCTTCCACTTCTTGGTTTGCGCTTTCTCTTCCCACAGCTTTTACAGCTTTCTTTGCTATTTTTTCTTCTAGCTTGGGATGTAGATAATCAATGCTTTTCAGTGGATCAGGTTTAGTCCGATCTGCATGGGGAAGTTCATGCTCCACTGGTTGGCTTTTAGTAATGTTGGTTTTTTCCTGGGATGAATCCATTTTGCCCCAAGATTTTCGCCAATCCTGAGCTTTGGGTTGTTCAAACTCAGGCTTTTTTGTTTCTTTTGGCCCAGTGGATTCTGGAACTCTAGATTCACTTTTAGTTACAACGGAATTCACAGCGGTGGGTGTAGTATTTTGATTACTTGAGTTCGAAGAATCGATTCCTTTATCTTTTACCTTGGCAACTAAAGGCGCTTTGTTAGGGATTTCTGTGATCGATATGACTTTTTCAGGCCCAGCACTGCTGGTGGCGACAAGGCTTTTTTCTTCATGGAGAATAATGAGTTTGTCGGTATTGGATGGTGCAGTTTTAGTAGTGAATAATTTCTTGTTTTTCTCTGGTACAACCACGACTTTATCAGCGCCTGGTGCTGGAATGGTTATGTATTCAGTAGCCAAGGGTTTTTCGGTTGAAGTAGCAACTTCTGATGTCGCTATTTCTTTTTTAATGGTTGCTGTTTCAATTTTTAATGGTTTTGTGTCTTTTTGAATCGCAGTTTGCATAGGTACAACGGTTGAGTTATTGATAGCCGTTGTCGCCTCAACTTTGGGTAGTTCTTTTTGCAAAGTTTTTGCTATTGAAGAGTTATATTCAGGAGGAATAGGGCAATTCGCTGGCGGGGTATTTGAATTGACCCAGTGGTAGTTAGTCGTTGAATTTTTTTCTTTTGAATTTGGGTCGTTTTGAACGATGGTAATTTTCTTACCAGTTTCAAGAGCTTCTACTAAATAGCATTGTTGCCCGGTTTTATTTGTCCAAACTAAGATTAGCCTGCACTTTATTGGAGCATTGCCTTTTTCATTTACAGTTAAAAACCTGTCTTTCGGTTTTTGTATATCATTATTGCTCGGGGTTTCAGAATATGCCAATCCAATGGTTGTGCCAGTAAGTGCTAAAAACAGGGAGCTTAGCCATAATTTGCGTAACATGATCGAATCCCCCGGCATAAGGTTAAATCTATGCCAATAAATGTTTAATATACTGTTTTATTTATCGGTAATGCAGGGTATGAGCTTGAAAGCGAATTTGACGAAAAGTCGGAATATTCAGTCGGGTGGGTAAAATAGCCAAGGGCCTGTTGGAAAAACCAACAGGCCCTTGATAATTAAGGTGGACAGGGCTAAATTACTTCGCTCCACCCATCTCGCGGCGGTACAAAGGCAAATGCCTATAATAGACTTCCATGGTAAGAAGAGCCATGGATGTAGCCATAAGCCTACCACCAGCATCGGCGTGAGCGCCAAGAGCATCCCAGCTACCGGAGAGCATGATTTTTTTAGGATCTGTTCCCTGAACCTGCTTGGCAATTAAAATATCACGAACGCCATTTTTACGAACCCCAGCAACTTCAGGGCCTAGGTTCCAGAAATCCCAAGCTTCTCCACCCATGTGGTGCATAACCTGAGTTGCGTAGTAAATTTGGTACATGTTGTAATTTGCAGGGCTTACGCCTGGGTGAATCTTTTTCATGATTTCCACGCCTTTTAAAAGGCCGGGATTTCTTGGGTTAACACCCATGTATTGTCTGCAAAGCATACCGATAGCAGTCATTGCAGGAGCAGCACCTGGATCTGTGTAGCCATAACCACCAGATTTTGGATCGTGCACACCATCAAGATATTTTTCAACCATTTTGTATCGTTCGGTTGGGACTTTGAGGCCAGCCATTTGGCCGCTCTTTAATGCCATGGTGCACCAACCGGTTACCGAGGTGTCGCCTGGTTGTTTAGGGCCATAGCGCCAGCCACCACCATCATGTTGGGCATAAATTAAATAATCTAAAGCTTTTTGGGCAGAGATTTTGATCAAGGGATCACTCGTCATACCATATGCTTCGCACATAGCGATTGTTGCCAATGGGTGAGAATAAAGATCACCTCCATAATTGCCATCTTTACCTTGTTTTTTAATAAGGAAGTTGACGCCACCCATAACGGTTTTGCTGTAATCTTCCTGAGCTTTTTTCCCGGAGGGTTTGTGGGTGATACCTGCAGCAAGGAAAGGCAATAAACCAAAGCCTGTTCCTGCGATATCATTGTTCTGGGCTTTATCAGTAGTGTTATGCTTAATTATTTTGGAAGCAGGATTTCCGATAGGGGCTGTTCGATAATGATCACCGTATTTCTCTAGTGACCAATGGCCATCGTCAGCTTGGTGCAAAGCAAAAAACTTAAGGCCACGAGCAACAGCCGCTTCGGAAAGCGCATTGCCACCGCCTTCTGCAAGAAGTTTGTCGCGAGTGGCGCCACTACGACCAGCAATACCACCTGGGGCATACACCCCGCCCATGCCGCCAAGGGAACCAACATTACTTCCAAGGCCTGAAACATCTAGAGAGGGAGCAGCACCAGTACCGCCACCAAAACCCGGAGGGGGTGGAACATTTGCAGCAACCGTTTCAGGTGAATTTGGAATGCCAACAGATTGCGATGGATCTTCTGGGCCGGGAACACTCATCTCGTCTTTGCGATCCACATTGTATTGCGTGGGCACTTCGATATCGTTGCCCACATCGGTTACAGTTAGATCTGGTTCTGGTTCAGATTCTTCAATTTTGGTAGGTTCATCGAGTTTGGCAGCTTGAACGGGTCCATTTTCGAACGGAACAAGCATAATTAAGAGGATCAGCAAACCGTGCATAGCGGCGCTTATAACCCCAGCACCCAATGCCCAAATAATATTTGCATAGCCAGTATTATCTTGAAGTGTTTCGGAAAGCTCAACATGGCCAGCTTCGTGGCCGATTCCTGCGAAAACCGCCAAGCCCATGGCGGGTTTGGTGGCAGCAATAACAGGTACAGGTACAGTTCCTTCGAGAAGTACGGAAGTAACTTCGATACCCCTATCGCGGGCGATCATCTCAGCGTTTTTTTCACTTTGAGCAACAATCTTAGATTCAATGGGCTTGCCTGTCCCCTTGATTGTGCCTTTAACAATGTAGTTTTGTGACATGAATAATTCTCCTAAACTTTATTAATACTTTATTATTGCATGAATGCTTTGGGAAATCAATCAAATCCTATAGCCGGGAAACTTTGAATTTCCAGAATCGTTTTCTGGTAATTTAGACGCAGAAATGTCAATTTGGTTCCCAATACTGGTCGAATAATCTTTGAAAATAGGGTCGACTTCTAATCTTCGGTTTCTTAACCGGTTTGAAGTCTTCTGATCGCCACGCAAAAACCAGATAATTAACCCAATAATTCCTGTAAGGACAATTAAGGATGATACGGTAAATAAAGGCAGTAACCCTTTCGCCCAAGTTGAACCTTCTTCAGAAGATGCGAAAGAACCCCTTGTGACATTCAAAGTTTTTCCAATCACCAAAGGTGTATCTTTCCAAGGGTTTTCGCTACCACTATTTGCTGTTTTGTAGCGATATTTTTTGAAAAAGTAGCCTTGAAATTCGATCAAAAAATCGTCTTTTTCAAAAGGTTGGATGTTGTCAGGCAATTGAGTAAATAGGATACAAACTGGGTTAGGCCCATACATCTCTTGAAAGACCCAGCCTTCGTAAAGTTCGGAAACGCCAACACTTAGTAATGCAACAGGTGGCGTAATTTTTCTGAGGCGCCTTAGCCTTCCTTTGATTTCCACAACCTCGCCTCGATTTGTCCTGGGTTTGGTCATAAGATCGGAGAAAGTAAGGTCTTTACGGGCGGATTGCGCAAAGGCCAAAGCAGAAGTTTGATAAGCCATCAGCACGAATTCGTAATAAGCAGAGGCCTCTAAATCATCAATCGAAGGGCCGGAAATTGGTTTTTCGTCTTTTACCCGTTCCAAAAATTCATCTGGAATCGGTCGAACAACATCTGAATTAATCAAAGACCAAAAATCTTCTTCGTCACCGATTTTCAAAAACCCAATTGTTTCAATTCCAGAACTTGCAGACCCTGCGGGCATAAGAATTAAACCACAAGTTGCAAGAAGGGTTTTGTCTCGTCTTGAAGAAAAAGGCGCAGCAAAAGACCATAAATTAAAACCTGCATCATCCCCACTAACTAGCGTAGAAAGCGAGCCTAAAAGCCCAATCCCTGGCGTGGTTCCCGAGCCAATACAAAGGGTTGCTAAATAGCTCTGCTCGGGTTGAAATAATTGAAATAAAGGAACTGTATCGATATCCTGAGAAGTCGCTTTTTGCGTTGGAAATAAGCAAGCTAGAAATAGAAAAACAAGGACGATGAATTTGCAAATGGTGTTGGTTTTAGACATCATTCGTGCCCGGAAAAATTAATTAACCACACTGATATTGAATCCAGGAGGTTCAACAAAACTGACATTTTTAAAACCAGCTTTACGGCAAGTGTCTGCAACCATGATCACATTGGACCATTTTAACTTGCTTGCAGGCTGAATTTTAATTACCTCTTTTTCGGCGGCAGTTTCATTAGCTAATTTTAACTTTTCAAAAAGCTCTTTCAGGTCACCAACGATGACGGATCCTGAGTTTTGTTTGATGTGTATCTTCGCAATTTCTCCGCGATTAATGTCATCCGTAACGGCTTCCACAACAATTGTTACATCAGCTTCGATTTTTGGAGGAGCATCGGGATCAGGTGGTGGCGGTGGTTGTTTGGTTTCCTTGGCAGCAGCTTCATTTTCTGAAGGCAAGCTTAAATCAAACTGGCCCTCCATACCTGAAGGGTTGTAGGTAAAGATGAAAAAAGTTAGCAATTGAAAAGCCATGTCCAACATGGGCGTGATGGGCAATATGACTTCCGGTGATGGTTCTTCGTTCTTGTGCTTACTCATATTGGTTGTGCCACGCTCTTAGTTACAGCCCGGAGTTTTATTTGCCTAAATCCCTCAATTTTGCACATTTGCAGGACACGGTAAACTTGATCATAGTCAGTAAGCTTATGGGCTCGCATGACAATGGTAGTTTTAACTTTACCATCTTTGCTTGTTCTTTTAAGGGTGTTAAATTGGTTTCGAAGCCAGAACTTAAATTCGCTAAATCGCATGGGCTCTTCGCCAAGGATAATAATAAAAGGGTCGCCTTCTTTGAACTTATCGGTAAGCTTTTCAAGGGCGGTAGCACCTTTAGATTCATAATCCTTTAAAATAAAAGGTCGAACATTAACGAATAAAACATCGGTTTCATTTTTGTCCATAGGTACGGCCGACATTGATTCTGGCAATACGATTTCTTCTGATACCTGATTGGTTACAAAATTAACGCACATCATGAAAAACATTAGAAGCTGCAACACCACATCCAAAAGAGGAGTGAGGTTCGGTTCCATGTTTCCTTCGCCGGAAGCACCATGACTCATGGTAATTTAACCCCTCGTTGACTTCTATTTCAGTCTTTAACTGGTCCCTTTTAACGATCATTGTGCTGATCTCTCTTACAAACAGAGAGACCAGCAGAGATTAAACTTGGGGCACGGACTTTGTTGGAACGTTTGGAGCCGCTGGAGTTGCAGGCGCACCAGGTTGACCCGCTGCTTTTTTAGTACTGTGATACATTTGAGTTAAAAGATCATCAGCGATCAAGCTAGTATCCATCGAAATTTTAATTAATCGATTACGATAAAATGCATGAAAGAAAATTGCAGGCACGGATAGGCCAATCCCGAGCAGTGTAACTACAAGTGCATGCGAAATACCATCTGCAAGTTTATCAGGCCTTGGGGTGGAACCGGGTCTGCCAAGTTCCATAAAGCTAAGAATCATACCAAATACGGTTCCAACCAAACCAATGAGTGGCCCAAGTGTCCCAATAGTTGAAAGATAAGTGATTGCTACTTCCTTGCTGGCTTTGATGCTATCAACCATGTTATATGCTGATTCTCTAGCATCTTCGATGCCATATTGAAGCCTGGACATACCCTGACTCATGACTCTACCAAGAAAAGACCCATCTTCTTTAGCTATATCGAAGGCTTGTTTGAACTGCTTCTTATTGACCAAGTCGGTGAATTCTTCGACAAAATTTGGGGGAATGGATGTAGCCATTCGAAGTTCCATTGCTAAGAGGCAAACAAGCGCAATAAGTGCAATTGAAATAGCGAGAATCATTGGGCCGAACACCCAACCAGCAGATTTAAGAATATGCATGAAAAGGCTAGGATTTCCAGCAGCAGCAGGTTTATCCCCTTCATCTTTCTTTTCTGCAGCAGGAGGCGCTGCATCTTGAAAGGCGTAGGAGTTATTAGTGCTGAATAAAAAACCAACAAGAACCAGCAAAACAAGTGTAAACCTTGACAATGTCCCTGACATGAAATTCCCCTTAATTAGCGTTAGCATCTCGTCAATCCTTTTGAAAACTCCAAAAGTCACTTATATGAAAGTTTATTTGGAAGAAGAAAGCAAAATTTCATTAAACTTTCATTCTGTTATTATTTTGACACACAGTAGCAAACATTGGTTCCATTAGAATCAAAAACATTAAAATTAAATTAACTTCCTTTATAACAACGATGAAATCGTGTGCTGTCAAGGAATTATCGCACTACTTTCCCCCAATTTTTTCTTGGAAGTGTTTGAGTGTTTTTGTGAGGCCCTCGGTTCGCTGTATTTTTGGCTCCCATCCTAATAGGTTTTTGGCCCGTGTTATATCGGGCTTTCGCACTTTAGGGTCATCCTGAGGCAGAGGGTGGAATATGATTTTGCTTTTACTTCCAGATAAATCAAGGATCTCTTTTGCAAATTCCAGGATGGTCACCTCACTTGGGTTTCCCAAATTTACCGGTTCATGGAAATCCTTGAACAATAATTTTGTGATGCCTTCAACTAAATCATCAACATGGCAAAAACTTCTCGTTTGCGAACCATCCCCATACACGGTCAAAGGTTCGCCCCTAAGTGCCTGGCCCATGAAATTCGGCAAAACCCGTCCATCATCCAGCCTCATGCGATTGCCATAGGTATTAAATATTCGGATGATGTGTGTGTTGATGTTATGGCAACGGTGGTAGGCCATAACCATTGCTTCAGAAAAGCGTTTGGCCTCATCATAGACGCCACGAATACCAATTGGGTTAACATTTCCCCAATAATCTTCGCTTTGTGGGTGCCTTTCGGGGTCGCCATAAACTTCGCTGGTGCTTGCCAATAGGTAGGAAGAGTTTTTAGCTTTTGCCAAACCTAGAGTGTTGTGCGTACCCAAAGATCCAACCTTAAGAGTTGGGATGGGGTGCCTAAGATAATCAACCGGACTTGCGGGAGAGGCAAAGTGCAAAATATTATCGATAGGGCCATCAATGTCTAAGTGGTGACTAATATCGTGGCGTATAAAACTGAATTGCGGATGACTTCGTAAGTGTTCTACATTTCCAAGGCTGCCGGTAATTAAGTTGTCAACGCAGATAACTTCATGACCAAGGCCCAAAAAGGTTTCACAAAGGTGAGACCCGACGAAGCCAGCACCGCCGGTAACAAGTGTTCGCACTAGTAAAAATCCTTTCAATCGTTCTTATCGAGGAAGCCTTCCCGTTGAAATTACCGCAAGGCTCAATTTACAAGCTTTAAAAATCATAAGAATTATTTCTATTATTTTTATGGTTTTGTAAACTGCTTATATGTTATCTAATATTTGTTGAAAGAATAATAGCTGATTTATTTATTCGACAGATGTGAATTATTAATTGTTTGGCAAATAGTTTAGTTTGGGTTGTAACTTTTTAGTCCCTTATGTTTATTTCTAAAAGAGAGACATTATGAACACAAATCCTATGCGTTTTTACACTGTAGTTCCTAGCCTTCCAGTGCGTTTAAATGCGCTTCATAAGATTGCCTTGAATCTATGGTGGTGCTGGAATCATCAAGCGGTTGAACTCTTTCGAAGAATTAATCCTGATCAATTTGAATTGGTTGATCATAGCCCGGTTCGACTTTTAAATCAGCTTTCGCAAAAGCAGACAGCAGAACTGCTTTCCGATGAAGGCTTTCTAAATCACATGGATCGTGTTGAACAAGATTTTGATCGCTATATGTCTGCTACAACATGGTTTCAAGAACATTATTCCAAAGACAAGAGCGTCTGCAGGATCGCGTACTTTAGCGCTGAATTTGGCATTCATGAAAGTATTCCTGTTTATTCAGGCGGACTTGGAGTTCTTGCAGGCGATCATCTCAAAGCTGCGAGCGATATTGGTATTCCATTGTATGGCGTCGGCCTTATGTATCGTGAGGGCTATTTCAGGCAATATTTAAATGCAGATGGCTGGCAGCAAGAGCGTTATCCTGAAAATGATTTCTTTGGCCTGCCAGCTGTACAAGTGCTTGATAAATCAGGACATCCTCTTGTTGTTAAGGTTCATTTCCCCGGTAGAGATGTGCTTGTTAAAGTTTGGCAAATAAATGTAGGTCGGGTTCCTTTGTTATTGCTCGACACCAATATTCTTGAAAATCAACAGGAAGATCGGTCTATTACTGCAAGGCTTTATGGTGGAGATACTGAAAATCGAATTCGCCAAGAAGTCGTTCTTGGTATGGCTGGGGCCAAAGTTTTACATGCTTTGGGTATCGACCCAACGGTATTCCACATGAATGAAGGCCATAGCGCATTTTCATGCTTGGAAAGAATTCGATGCCTGATGACCGAAAAGAATATTGATTTTCTTAAGGCAAGAGAAGCAGTTTCTGCTGGCACCGTATTTACTACCCACACGCCTGTACCTGCAGGAAATGATCGTTTTTCGCCTGCCCAAATTGAGCACTACTTTGGTGGTTTGATGTCTTCTTTTGGCATGAGCAAGGATGAGTTCCTTGGCCTTGGTCGCGAAAACCCATCGGATACTAATGAAACTTTTTGCATGACTGTTCTTGCAGTACGGCTTTCCAATGTAAGCAATGGTGTAAGCAAGTTGCATGGTGAAGTAAGCAGGAATATGTGGAAAAATATCTGGAATGGATTATTGGACAAAGAGGTTCCAATAACCTCGGTTACCAATGGGGTTCATACCAGTACTTGGGTTTCCCCCGATATGGTTCAACTTTATGACCGATATTTGGGTGCAGGTTGGGGTCTAAAGCCCAACGATGAAACCTTGTGGAAACGCATTGATTCTATTCCGGATGCTGAACTGTGGAGAACCCATGAAAGACGTAGGGAAAGGCTTGTTTCCTTTACCCGCAGACGACTGAAAATGCAGTTGAAAAATCGTGCTGCAACTTCTTCCGAAATATCCCGTGCCGATGAGATCCTTGATCCCGAAGCTTTGACCATCGGGTTCGCTCGAAGGTTTGCAACCTACAAGCGTGGTGCACTTATCTTCAAGCATCTCGATAGGCTTTCAGCGCTTGTAAATAATAAAGATCGGCCCGTGCAGATTCTTTTTGCAGGCAAAGCTCATCCGCAAGATAACGGCGGAAAAGAATTGATTGCTGAAATTGTTCACATGACCAAGCGAGCCGAATTTAAACATCGCGTTGTTTTCCTTGAAGATTACGAAATGAATGTTGCTCGTTATATGGTGCAAGGGGTTGATGTTTGGCTCAACAATCCGCGCAGGCCTTTGGAAGCTTCTGGTACTAGTGGTATGAAGGTGGCAGTAAATGGTGGGCTAAACCTTAGTATTCTCGATGGTTGGTGGTGCGAAGGTTTTAATGGGCAAAATGGTTGGGCTATCGGCGCAGGGGAAGAATATTCTGACCTTGAATATCAGGATGAAGTTGAAAGTAGGGCGATTTACGATCTTCTTGAACAAGAAATCGTGCCCCTCTTTTACAACCGTAGTACCGATGGTTTGCCTAGGGGTTGGATCAAGATGATGAAGAATGCCATCAGTACCTTGGCACCAGTCTTTAGCACTTCACGAATGGTTGCCGAATATACCAAAGTTTGTTACTGGCCTAGTTCAGAACGGTATAACAAGCTTTCTTCAAATAATTTTAAGGGTGCGAATGAGCTGGCCCAATGGCGTCATCGTCTGCATGAGCAATGGCGTCATTTAGGTGTTCATGAAATTTCAAATCCTCATCACGATCCGCATAAGGTGGGGGCTAAATTTCATGTTAAAGCCAAGGTTCACCTTGGGCAGTTGACTCCCGCTGATGTTGATGTGCAGATCTATTATGGCCCCATGGATTCCAACTGGGAGATTCAAGAAATCCATATTGCATCCATGAAGCATGAGAAGCAGGAACATCACGAGTGGATATTTACTGGCGAGATTCCTTGTAATTCTAGTGGTCAGCATGGGTATAGGATTAGGGTATTGCCCAAACATCCCGACCTTGCAAACCAATTGGAACCAGGTTTAATTCTCTGGAGTTGATTTAAATATCGCGCCTTGCAAACCAAAGCATGCCGAAGCTTGATATGCCCAGCGATATTCCTAATGTCCATATAAGCAATCTTCCCAATGCTTGTATGTCGTATTCTCCTTTAACCATGTGGGGTAAAGCCTGCATGGTTACTTCTGGAGATAAATGAACGCTAGGGAAATAGCTTAACCCAAGTGTCACGCCGTATAAAAGAACCCAGACGGTGATGATTCCCAATACCGTGCTGTTTATTATTGCGCTTACGGTAACGCAACATGTGACGACCGTAAATAAAAGAGCGCAAATTGCTATAAGTGCGATTACGCATCCTTTGAACGATAGATCTTCATGCAGGAAAAAAATGCACCCCAGAATGGTGATAGAACCTAATAGTAAGAATGTGCCTATTACCGTTACAAGTCGTGCGTGCCACTTCCCTAAAAAATATTGATACCTGCTTATGCCTCTGCTAAGAACAGAATCCGCGAGGGTTCCTCTTTCAGAAGAAATACATCCGGTAGTAAGAACAACCACAAGAGTCATGCTACCTAAGATAGTCCAGCGCAGAGATTGTAAGAAAAAAAGCGAGCCATGCTGAATGATGCCAGTTTCTTTGTACACGCCAAAACGATAAGTGAAGAAGCCTGCAAGAATTAAAATAGAAGCGAGCAGCCATAACCTGTAAATCCAGGTGTGGACAGTTTGTTGCATGTCGGTTTGAAAGACAGCCCAGTAGGGCAGCCATTTTCTGTATTGTTCGGGTTTTAAAGTGCCTGTGCTCATGGTTCATGTTCTCTTTCGAACTTTCACGCTAAACTGAATCAGGCAGCATCCTGCTTGTATATTCTTGCAAATCCACGGGATTCTTCCTGTTCCACAAGGTCTAGGAATGCTTCTTCAGTCTGCTGGCCTATACTCTTGATGCTTAATAAATTTATTTTGCTATCGGTCAAAGTCATAAAAAGGTTCGCCAATGCTGTGGATGCAACCACATCATCATTAAGATATATTTCCAGCTTTTTTTGCTTTAGTGCAACGGTCTTAAATTCATTAAGAGTTTTGATTGTTTGCACAGCTTTAGTGATGGATTTTTGATCTCCTTCGAGATCAAGTTCGTAATGGTTTTTGCGCATCCTACCTTTAAGGTCTTGAAGAGATCCGTAGAAAATGAGCTGCCCATGGCTTAATACTGCAGCATGGTCGCAAACTTCATCAATGTCGCTAAGGTTGTGCGAGGAAACGATCAATGTTTTTTCTTTACTCAGTGATTTGATCAACTCCAGCATACTTCGTCGGGCTTCCGGATCTAGACCATGGGTTGGTTCATCCCAAATTAGCAAGTCTGGTTCGTTAATTAGGCTTGCAGCTACAGCTAGCCTGGCGGTCATGCCATTTGAAAAACCGGAAATAGGATTGCCTGATGCCCCTAATAAATCCACCGCACGAATTAATGATGCAAGCCTAGGTTTACGAACATCTTCAGGCAGACCAAATAATCTCGCCATGTAATCAAGATAAGTTATTGGAGTCATACCCTTAGGAAACTGAGGATTGGTAGGGATGTAGCCAATTTTTCTGCGTAGTTGAGCAGAGTTTGGTGTCATGTTTTTATCAAAAACATTAACCCAACCAGCAGTTGGCCTGTGCAAGCCAATGATTAGCCTGAGCAAAGTGGTTTTACCTGCGCCGTTGGAACCAAGTAAACCAAGTACGGTGCCCCGTTCGATGCGAAGGCACACATCGTTTAATGCTATCTGTTTGTTTTGGTAGATCTTGGTCAACTTGTAGGTTTCTACGACCAGATCTGTGGACTGGTCTGCCGCCACGAGGCTCCCTCCTCAGGAACTTAAAACCGACCCTTAAGCGGGCGGAGTATAAGTAACCGGTTAAATTGTTCATAGTCCAATACCTATTTAAAGTTATCGGCATATTTGATCTTTATAACGCTTTAAACAAACATGCCAGTTTATCTAATTTGTTAAAATGTGCCGATTGTAATGGTTTTGACAAGCCTATTTACCATGCTTGGGGTTTTCAAAAATGAAAGGAGTAGTTATAGGCACCCTCTTAACGGGAATCGTTTTTAAGAAAGCAGAGTCAAAGATGCGCAAAATAGCGATACTGAACCAAAAGGGCGGAGTGGGGAAAACAACCACCGCGGTAAATTTAGCTGCAGCTTTAGCCGGCATGGGTAAAAAAGTTTGCTTGATTGATCTTGATCCCCAAGCACATGCGAGTGCCCATCTGGGGGTTTCCCTAGGTGTTACTTCCATTTATGATGTCTTGGTTCAATCCAAGCCTATTGAGCAAGCACGCCTTCAAATTGATAAAAACCTTTATCTTGTTCCGTCAGATATTAATCTTGCTGCTGCGGAGGTCGAACTGGCAGGCGTTGTTGGCCGAGAGCTCCTTTTGCGGGATGCCCTTGATAATGATAGTGAAGACTTTGATTATACTGTGATTGATTGTGCACCTTCGTTGGGGATTTTAAGCCTCAACGCACTTGCTTGCGTTCATGAAATATTAATACCATTACAACCTCATTACTTCGCATTGCATGGCTTGGGGAAATTGTTTGAAACCACAGGGTTGGTCGCTCGCAGATTGAATTCAGCAGTAAAAGTTCTGGGTGTGATTGTTACCTTGTATGAAGCAAATACAAAGTTGGGCCAAGAAGTCGTAACAGATTTGCATGAGTTTCTTGAAAAGAGTCAGGGGCAAAATGTACCTTGGGCTAATGCAAAGATATTTCAAACCAAGATCAGGCGTAATATCAAACTTGCTGAGTGCCCAAGTTATGGTAAATCGATTTTTTCGTATGCCCCTTCCTGCAATGGTGCCGAGGATTACCTCAAACTAGCGCAAGAAATTGAGATGAAGCAAGTTTCCCTTTATTCTGCAACGGGCCATGTAAATGAAAGAACGGGTGAGATCTCGTTAGGGCTCGAGGCAGAAAAATCCTTGGTATGATACTAAAGAATTAAAAATCAGATCCTTCATTGGGGAAATTATGCTGGAGATTGTTGTCGCCAGGCAGGTGAAAACATATGTTTTCACAAACAAAAAAATTGTTGAGGTAAGTAAAGCGGTTCTTTCAAAAGAAGGAATTAAAAAAGCTTTGATAAGTGTTGCTTTGCTCGATGATAAAGAAATTCACGCTGCCAACAAGAAATTTTTGGATCACGATGAGCCAACTGATGTGATTACTTTTCCCCTAGATGAAGAGAAAAACAAATTGACGGGGGAGATCCTTATTGGTGTTGGAGTTGCCCGAAGGCATGCGAAAAATGCCAGACATCTTCTTGAGCATGAGTTGACTCTTTATTTGATTCATGGATTGCTTCACTTGTGCGGGTTCGATGATATGGATCCTGCCTCAAGAAAAAAAATGCGTAAGCGAGAGAGGTTCTATCTTTCTAGGCTGGGTTTGCCTGATATTGCACCATTACAATAATTGTTGAGGTCTTTTTGTCTCTCGAAAAGACGGAATCTTTGGTTTTACGAACAGTCGATTGGAGTGAAACCAGTCGCATTTCGACATTGTGGACAAAAAAGTTTGGAAAAGTAAGGGCTTTGGCTAAAGGTGGAAGAAGGCTGAAGTCTTCCTTTGAGAATGCGCTCGATTTACTAACCCACTGCAGTATTGTTCTCCTCCGAAAAACTTCTGGTTCGTTAGATCTACTTACAGAGGCCCAGGTTTTGCATGGGTTTTCAGGATTAAGAAAAGATCTAAATGCTTTGCATGCTTCTTATTACCTTGCGGAGTTGTTATCTGAGTGGACTGAGGATTATGACCCCAACCCTGTAATTTTTGACCAGGCCTTGCTTGCCCTGACTACTTGGAGCGACTTGGGGGATGGGAAAGTTTGTGCAGGGCGGGAAGAAAGACAAGGGCGAATAGCTGCGGTACTTTTTCGATTTGAATTTATTTTACTTCTAGAATTGGGCTTCCGCCCTGAGTTAAAAATGTGTACGGGCTGTTCTGGAGAAGTTGATGAATTTCAAAATGTTTTTAGTCCTGCTGGAGGCGGCGTAAAATGTCGAACTTGTTCGCTTGCAGACAGGACTTCATTCAAAATCTCAAGCGAAAGCTTGCAGGTTCTTATTTCTTTGGAAGGTGTTTCGATGGAAAACCTGAAAATCATTCCCTTGCAAATACGAAAAGAACTCAGGAAGATTTTCGGCCGCTACATCACTTACTTAATGGGCCGAAGGCCGAAGCTGCTAACCTACCTGGAGGCAGGATGTATTTAAATTTACTTGAAAAAGTTGAAACCTCTAAGAGCATGTTTATGTCCAAATTAGCTGGATTACTTTTTCCGGGCTTCTTTATGCTAGCTTCCACCGGTTGCGTAACGGATGGGTTGCCTTTGATTGGGTTACCTGGTGCGCCTCCCCCCCCAAAAGAAAGTTTTGTACTTGGTGCGGACGGTGGGGTTTTAGATAAACCTGTTGATCCTGCCAGCCCTGAAGGCAAACTCGCGGGGGCCAAGGAGCTTTTTAGAAACAAAGAATACAGCAAGGCGGAGAAAATATTTCACAGGCTAGCAGATGATAAAAAAAATCCGCTTACTGCTGAAGAAGGTATTTATTATGAAGCGGAATGTTTGCGTTTACAGGGCTATTACCCCAAAGCTGCTGATACCTATGTTAAATTACTAAAGAACTTTGAAAGAACTGCTTTTAGAGAACAAGCTGTTCAGCATATGTATGATATTGCAAATTATTGGCTCGATGATACCCGCGAACAAATGCGTGAAACCAAAGAATATCGCGATGGTAAGCGTTGGTTTGTTACTCCAAGGTTCCTTAGCTTTGATAAGACCAAGCCTTTGATCGATCGAGAAGGTCGCGCGATCGAAAAATTAGAGCAAGTTCGTTGGAATGATATTAGCGGCCCGCTTGCTGATAAAGCTCTTTTTCTTGCTGGTAGCGTTAAATTCTTTAATGAAGATTATCGCGAGGCTGATCATTATTTTACCCAACTCGTTGAGAGGCATTCAAATAGCGAGCTTGCTCCACAAGCCGTTGAACTTGCTATTATTTCTAAACATATGAGCACCGGTGGCTCTGATTACGATGGTCGTAAGGTGGCTGAAGCACGACAAATGGTGCACTCAGCTTTGCAGAATTTTCCAGTGTTAGCAGAGAAGAAAAAAGATTTTCTTTCACGACAGTTAGTAGGCATCACTTTTCAGCAAGCTGAAAAAGATTTTAAGATGGCAGAGTTTTACAAACGCACTGGGCACCCTGGTTCCGCGTATTTTTATTACGAATTGGTGCGTCGTCGATACCCAAATACCAAGTTTGCAGAAGAATCTGATAAACGGATGGCAGAGTTAAAAACCAAGGCCGAAAAAGAGCATGGTTATCTCCCAGGTGGACCAGATCAACCGATAGAGCAGGTACCTTTGGCTCCTGAAATTGCTCCGCCACCAAAGGCGATTGATCGATCGATAGAAGAAGGCCCAGCACCCGTGCAATCCCAGCAAGGACTTCCGCCTCATCCTGACGCCAAACCCGTCAAAGATCCTAAGTCGGTTCCTATGCCTAAACCTCTGAATTAATGGTGATACCCATGAAAAAACCGAATTCAGTATGTGAATCAAAATCTTTGTTTATGGTGTTGTTCGCCAGCTTGATTGGATTTGTTTGCCCTGCGTGTATGCAAGATGGGCATTTGAAAATACTCAGATACACCACCAAAACTAATTTTGACTCAAACATCCGTACTGTTCGCGTGCCTTTGTTTAAGAATAGTACATTTACGCCCGGTGGCGGCGCAGGGCAGGGCTTAGAAAATGAGCTTACGCTTGCGGTCATTCGAGAAATCGAATCTAAAACTCCTTATAAGGTGGTTAATGGTAGTGCTCCTGCAGATACGGAATTAACTGGAAGTATTGTCAATTTTTCCAAGAATATCATCAATCGCAACCAGCTTAATGAAATTCGAGAAGCTGAAACCAATCTTGCGGTCCAAATTATTTGGAAAGACTTGCGTACGGGGGATATTCTTTCCCGGCCCAGAGCGGATGCAAATAAGGGTACCCCAGTGGCACTAGGCGGCGATCCTAATGTTCAGCCTGATACAACTCCTGTGCTTGTAACTTCCCTCACTAGTTTTATTCCTGAGTTGGGGCAATCCATTACCTCTGCAAGAAAAACCAATGTTGATGTTCTTGCGACGCAAATTGTCGCTATGATGGAGGTTCCTTGGTAATGGAGTCTTCGAATGTTTTGGAAAGTTAAAGACAAATTATTCAATCTTACAGAACGCCCATTAGTCATGGGCATTCTTAATGTTACGCCAGATAGCTTTTCCGATGGTGGGGCACATTTTTCCATTGATTCTGCCGTTGATCATGCTTTACGAATGGAAGATCAGGGCGCAGATATAATCGATATTGGTGGGGAATCCACTAGGCCTGGAGCTCTTCCTGTTTCCCTTGATGATGAAAAAGCAAGAGTTCTTCCTGTAATTCAAAAGTTGGCAGGAAGGCTCACTTCCTGTATTTCAGTTGATACTACCAAAAGTCAAGTTGCAGAGGCAGCGATAGATCTCGGCGCCCATATAATTAACGATATTAGTGCCCTTACTTTTGATCCTGCAATGTTGGAGTTAGCAGCGAAGAAAACTTGTAGCTGGGTTATAATGCATATTAAAGGAACCCCCGCAAATATGCAGCAAAATCCTTTCTATGATGACGTTGTCTCTGAGGTTTCAAGCTTTTTGAGCCAGCGGTATCAGATAATGGTTATGGCTGGTGTTGATCCTTTGTCGGTAAGCATTGATCCGGGTATAGGGTTTGGAAAAACTTATGATCATAATCTTGAACTGATTACCGGGTTTACTTCTTTGAAAAAAATAGGATTACCTATTTGCCTTGGAGTTTCTCGTAAAAAGTTCCTGCAGACTTTATTAGGAAGAAAAATGGAGGAAAGGCTTGCAGGAACACTAGCTGTTTTGTCTTATTCCTTATTGCATGATTCTGCACAGATTTTTAGGGTGCATGATGTTATTCAAGCGAGAGACCTCGTGACAACCATTAAAGCGTTACAATCTTTTACTATGAAACAAAATCCCATACTTTAATTGTTTAGCGCTGGAGAGCCTTTATTTTGTATGAAAGAATCCTTCACACTTGGGAAATGCTTGATGCAAGGGCGATTGTGCAAATTGCAATTCTTGCTGTTGCCATTTTCTTCCTGCTTCAATTCCTAGGGCGAAGTCGAGGCATGGGGGTTGTGCGTGCCTTTGGGTTGGTTGTGGTTGGCATTTTTCTATCTGCCCAAATTCTTGTCAGTATCTTCAATCTAACTGTTGTTGGCAGAATTCTTGATTATCTATTAGCTACCATGCTCCTTGCCTTGCTTGTTATTTTCCAGCCCGAATTAAGGAGGGGCTTGATGTGGTTGGGGAAATACGGCGTTTTGTATGCCATCACCTCTTCTAGTAAACGCCCCGTTGTTGATAAACTTTCAGATGCTGCAGAAGTTCTTGCGGGGCAATTTGTAGGCGCATTGATTGCCATCGAGAGGGAAATACCTCTTACGGTTTATGTTGAAACAGGAACTCGGGTTGATGCTGAAGTTTCTCCCCTTTTAATCCGTGCTATTTTTCAAAAACAAAGCCCGCTGCATGATGGTGCCATGATTGTAAGTAATGGCCGAATTGTAGCTGCTGGATGTCAGTTGCCATTATCTCCCGTCGAAGTGAGTTCTAAAAATCTGCATGGTATGAGACATAGGGCTGCTCTGGGGACTAGCGAAGAAACAGATGCAATTTTGCTTGTTGTTAGTGAAGAAACGGGCAGGATTACTTTGGCTTCGGCAGGGCAGTTAGAAGTAGTTCCGAGAGAAAATCTCTCTCGAAGGTTGGCTGAACTTCTTGAATCTAATACTGCCCATGTTCGAGAAATCAAACAAAATGCAAACAAAAATCAAGAAGCAGATAGAGTAGCTTGATCAGTTACGAGGTACATTAAGGTGGATTATAAAATTCTCTCGAATTGGCTGAAGTTTAAATGGGTTGATCGGTTTAGCTCGCTTGCAGTGGCATTTGCTTTGGCACTGATGGCGTGGCTTTATGGCAGCAATCGCGATCAGGAAATTATCGATAATGTAACCATACCTGTTGTGGTTACACTTAATTCTTTGCAGCAAGATCATTTTATGCTTGATGTTGTTTCAAATATGAAAGTTCGAGTTTCTTTTTCGGGATCACCATTGAAAATTCGCGAGTTTCAACGGTCCCTTGAACATGATGAATGCGTTTCCAAAATTGAATACAGTGTTACGGAAGAGCGTTTGGGGGAGTACAAGTTTGGCGATAATGTTGTGATATCGGAAAGTGATATCCCGGTTCCTCAAGGGGTACGGGCAAGGCTGGTTGATGGTAAAAACAAAATTCCAGTTACAGTGTACCGGGTGGGGGAAAAGTTAATCCCTGTTCGATTAGAGAGTGGGATGGAAGGTTCGGTGTTAAACCAGATTCTAATCGAGCCTGCATCCGTATTGGTTAAGGGGCCTATTGAAATATTAGAACGCACAAAAAGTATGCCCACGCATTTTACTGCTATCCCCTTTAGCCCGATGGGTTTTCAAAACAATGTTTCTCAGTCTGTTCGTGTTTCTGTGGTGGAGGAACTTGAAGGAAAGCCCGTGAAGGTTTTACCTGCGAAAGTTTTGATTAGATCCATTCCAGAACCAAAAAAGACTTACGATCTTTCTGATGTTTCGATTCGTTTTCTTTGCCCTTCTAATTTTGCATTTAAGCCAAGGTTTACTGATGAAAGGTCTGCGAAATTAGATATTAAAATACAAGGCCCGGTTTTAAGTGATCTTCCTAAGATCCTTGCTTATATCGATCTTACCGCTAGGCCAGGTACCCCAGGGTTGAATGTGGAGTCTGTTAAATTGCAACTTCCGCGCGAATTTTTATTGCTGGAAGAGTTTGCAAGGGAAAGAACCATAGAATTAATACCATTAGAGGGTGCCAAGAAAACTACAGGCCCATTAGGTGCGGCCCCCTGATTAAAACTCTAGGTGGAATTGTTCGATGGATATTAAACATTACGCTCAGGAAATAGCTTTTAAAGCCCGGAATGCTGTTGCACAAATTGCAAATTTAAGCACCCAGCGCAAGAACGATTGGCTATTGGCCGCATCTACTCGGTTGCTAAATGCTTCTGATAGAATTAGGGACGCAAACCAGCTTGATCTTTCCAATGCCAAGGAATTTTCTCTAAGCTCCTCGCAGATCGACCGGCTCACTATTACCGCTAAAAGATTGACAGAAATGGCCCGTTCGATGGTCGAAATTGCATCTCTTGAAGATCCCATTGGCAGGGTTCTTAAGGGTGGGTTTCGCCCTAATGGGTTGCAAGTACTCAAAGTTGGGGTTCCTTTAGGCGTGTTGTTTTTTATTTATGAGTCGAGGCCTAATGTTACTTCCGATGCTGCTGCGCTGAGTTTTAAAAGTGGCAATGCGATTATCCTACGCGGAGGCAAAGAAGCCTTAAACACTAATAAGATTCTGGTTGAAATCCTTCAGGCTGAACTTACTAGCTCTGGCCTTCCAGTCGATGCCATTCAACTTGTTCAAATTCCTGAGCGTGAAGTTGTGGGTGAGTTGCTGTTGAAATCCGATCTAATTGATCTTGTTATTCCCCGAGGTGGGAAAGAACTAATTAAGCGTGTTTCTCTTGAAGCAACTATGCCAGTTATGAAACACTTTGACGGAAACTGCCATGTTTATGTTGAAGCGAGTGCAGATTTGGATATGGCTGCAAAAATCCTAGTGAATTCGAAGTGCCAAAGGCCAGGCGTTTGTAATGCTGCTGAGAGCTTGCTTATTGACCAAAAAATAGCACACCTCGCTTTGCCTGTTCTGCATAAGGCATTAATCTCTTGTGGCGTGGAGGTTCGCGGTTGCGCACTAAGTTGTTCTATCGTGTCAGATTTAAAAATAGCTTCAGAGCAAGATTTTTCAGAAGAGTTTCTTGACCTAATTATTTCTGTTAAAATCGTTACGGATATTGATGATGCAATCAGGCATATCAATAAGTATGGTTCCAAACACACTGATGTGATTGTTACTTCAAGTTTGGCCGCTTCCCAGCAATTTGTAAGGGAAATTGATTCTGCAGCCGTGATTGTTAATGCTAGTTCAAGGTTTAATGATGGTGGCCAAATAGGCTTGGGGGCAGAAATCGGCATTAGCACCGATAAGTATCATGCAAGAGGTCCCTGCGGATTAAATGAACTTACTTCATATAAATATGTTATCATGGGAAATGGAAATATTAGGCAGGATTGATTTTACAACCTTAACATCAAACTTTAGGCAGGAGGGCATCATGGATCCAATGTTAATCATGTTATGCCTGTTTATGGTTGTTACGGTAATGTTTTTTGTGGTGTTAAACTTTCGCCGTGATGGGGAAAACCAAAAAATTACTGGCCTTACGCCTGTTTCCAGGCAACATCTTGAGATCTATCAGGGAGAAGAGCTTCCTGTTTGGCTCATGGAAAAAACCAAGAATAAGATTAATAATTATCTCGAAAATGGCATGGTCATGCGAGTCGAGGGCATGCTTAGGCCGGGTTTAGATTATGTTGTTGTGGTCCGGTCGCTTTTGGAATTGGGTACGAATCAAGCGTTTGAAATCCTGCAAAAAGCATTCGGCAAAACCCATTCAAAAGATCCACTCGAAGATTTATGGTATGCAATTGATATAACTAATGCCCTAAGGCAGGTAAATCGGGATAAGATACTTCCTGAGATTGTTGATTATCTTTGCCAGCGCAGGGAATTGGCAATTGCGCCTTTATTTGCTGCAGAGATTGTAAGTTTTGAATCTTTCCCGGAATTGCTTAAATCTCCGATACCTGAAGAAAGAAATCTTGCAGTAGTGGTGTTATCGCTGGCAATGGATGGTCTGCAATCGGGGATATCGCTTGAGGTTTTCGCAGAAGCGAAAATTGGCAGCATTTATGAACTGGTTTGGGAAAATCGCATTCAATATAGCTGTTCAGCACTTGTTGTGCTTTTTCAAAATGGGATCAGGTTTTTAAGGCGATATCACGGGATGACTGATGTTCTTGAGCGGGAATTACAAAACCCTGAAGATTTTCGCTGGCAAATAATGCGCTTAGATTCACTTGAATCCTCCTTGAAATCTTATCTTTCCAAGGCTCAAACATCACTTGTAAGCCAGCTCGAAAAATCTTCTTGGGCTGAACACCGTGATGTCCTGCGAGCCCTCTATTCCTTAAAGTGTGCCCCGCCTATTTCAGCATGGGAATGGCTTGCGGATCCTGGTTACCCCTACAAAGCTTTTGTCTGGGAACTGTTCGCATTTGAAAAAACAAACAAAGGGCGAGCTCTTGTAACCATCTATAAGTCTGCATTCCGTTTCAAAAATTTCAGTTGGCTTTACAGTAATCCCAAAGCCAAGAAATTGGAGGCAATCGCTCTTGCCAAATGTCTTCGCCATCACCCTGGTATTGAAGCAGAAAATTGCCTAATAGAACTTGCTAACAGTGGGGATTCTTCAGTTGTTCAAGAAGCGTTGACAAGTTTGGGTTGGTGGGAACCGGTGAACCGATTAGAGGTGCTTAAAACGCTTCATAAAATGCGTAAAGATACAAAATTGGAAATCAGTTTCGCTGCCACCGCTGCCCTTGCCAGATTGGGCGAACGAAAATCTCTGCAATCCCTTGCCAAAAATCTTCTTAGTGATGATCCACTTACCATACATCAAACCATTCACACTATTTCCACCCAAGGAATATCCCTGCTTTGGCCGGAATTAGATCAATTAGCGGATTCCTCTAATGCTGATGTTGCAATCCATGCAAGAGAAGCCTTGGCGCATTTGAGCGAAGATTTGTAGGCGCTGGGTCGAGGTCTATTGCCAAATCAAATTGTTAAAGCATTAAAATCGTTATATCTAGTTTACCTGTTATTAATTAGCCAAAATAATTGCAAAAATACTCGAATCAGCTCAAGTGCGTGCTCTTGTGTCTGATTCTTGTTGTAGATTTATTTGTAAAGTTTAAATGCATGGTAGTTCGATATCGAGGTTACTATGAAAATTCACATGAGAATGATTTTGCCTGTGTTTGCTTCTGCAACGATTGCTTTATTTGTTTTAGGTTGCAAAGGAACTGGGGTTACTACTAACGTACCAAAGGATCCGGGGATTTCGGATCCTTTGTTGGTTTCACAAAAATCAGGTAACTCGCCTTTTTCAAATCCTACTTCAAATGATAACAAGTAGAATGCTTGCTGTTTTACTTGATGGGCGTGATTAATAAAAAGCTTGAATCATGCCCGGTAATTAGAAATTTCTCGTCAGGAGAAAAGGCGACGCAGTATGCGCCGAACAGTTTAAGCTTTTTATTGAAACTCGCTTTTCCATCTGCCAGATTCCATATAGCTACATTCCCACCGTATCCACTTGTTGCCAAGCTTTTAATATCTTTGGAAAGCGCTAAACCGTAGAGGTCATCTGGAGTGGGTCCCATTTTCTTAGTCTCGGTTCCAGCTTGTGCATTCCAAATCCTAACGAAGCGATCTTGCCCGATTGAAACGAGCGAGTTGTTATCAGTAAACGCAATGCCCGTAATCGCAGCGGTCGGCCCTTTCAGAGATTTGGTTTCTTTTTGTGATGCTATATCCCAAATTTTTATGGTCATGTCTGCACTTGCCGAGGCCAAAGTTTTTCCATCAGGGGAAAAGGCGACACTGTAAACCGAATTGGCGTGTGAGCCTAAAGTCTTTAATTCTTTGCCATCTGCTAGGTTCCAAAGCTTCACGGATTTGTCGGAGCTGCATGAGGCCAAAGTTTTGCCATCTGGGCTAATTGCGAACCCGTCAACAATTCCGGTGTGGCCCTTAAGTTCCTGCGTCATTTTCCCATCCGCAGTGTTCCAAGCCTTGATGGTAGTGTCGAGGCTTGAAGAATAGAGGGTTTTTCCATCTTTGCTAAAGGCAACCGCATAAACAGGGCCTGTATGGCCGGAAATAGTACGAATTTCTTTTCCGGTTGCATAATCCCACAGCTTAACGCTGTTATCAAATCCTGCGGTTGCAAGAGTTTTTCCATCGGGGCTAAAAGCAACCGAATAAACCAGGGCATTATGTGCTTTGACTTCTTCAGGTGGGTACGCTGTCGCGATACTGATACCAATAAAAAACAAGAAAGATAAAGCAAAAACATTTCGAATCATCATGTTGCTACCTAATTGCTAGGGGTCTATGAAACATCAAGGTCAAAGCCTCGGGTGGGCACTCCGGGAGCAAAACCTCGCCTGAGTGTATTCTCTGTAATAGTCCTTGGAAGGACAAATTGCAACAAATAATCGGTGCCACCTGCCTTGGAGCCAACTCCACTTAACTTGTAACCACCAAAGGGTTGCCTGTGAACCATTGCACCGGTTATCTTTCTATTAATATAAAGGTTTCCTGCCTCAATGTATCTTGAAATCAGACTGATTGATTCAGGATTTCTTGAATATATGCCTGCGGTCAGAGCATAGGGGGAATCGTTGGCGATAGCAATTGCTTGTTCGAGAGTATCGTAAGGAATAAGGGCAATGACTGGGCCGAAAATTTCTTGCTGGCATAAATCAGATTTTGGGTCTGCATCTGCGAAAATCGCGGGACCAACATAAAAGCCATCATCTTTAAGGTTGCTTACATCCGCCCTGAAAATCAGCTTTGCAGATTGTTTTGACTCATCAATTCTTTTTTCGATTCGGGCGCGTGATTCTTCATCAATCACAGGGCCGATTTGATTTGCAGGGTCTTCCGCAGGCCCCAAAGTTTTCGATGCGATGGCTTCCGAAAGCCTTTGGCTAAACGCATCATGCATCTCCCTAGGAATAAGCACTCTGCTGCAAGCGGAGCATTTTTGCCCCTGAAAATCGATTGCACTGCTAACAACACCGGTTAAGGCTTCGTCCATGTCTGCATCTTTGTCTATGATGATGCAGTTTTTTCCACCCATTTCAGCTATGATCTTTTTGACAAATTTGACCCCATTTTCGGTTTTAGATGCCAGTTGATTGATTTCTAATCCAACTTTTCTTGAACCAGTAAATGCAATAATTGCAGTTAGGGGATGAGAAACCAAATGCGGGCCAATATCTTCACCAATACCAGGTAGAAATTGGACAACAGAATCTGGGAAACCACACTCCAGTAGGATTTTCATCCAATGATAAGCAACCACGCTTGATTGTTCTGCAGGCTTCATGATCAAGGTATTCCCTGTAGCCAACGCAGCGGCAGACATGCCTGCAAGAATGGCCAAAGGGAAATTCCAAGGCGAAATCACCACAGCAACGCCTCTGGGTTGATAAAAAGTTTGGTTTGTTTCTCCTGCAAGCTGGATGACTTTCGGGATCGCCATTATTTCAGCTACGCTTGCATAGTATTCGCAAAAATCAATTGCCTCGCAGACATCAGCATCTGCCTCGCGCCAACCTTTGCCACACTCAATTACTTGCCAAGATGCCATTTCCAATTTTTTATCTCTTAGTTTTTTGGCGACTTTTCGTAACAGATCAGCCCGTACCGATGCTTTTTCTTCTTTCCAAGAATCAAACGCTTTAGATGCAGAAGTGATTGCAAGATTTGTATCAGCTATGGATGCACATCCGATTTTTCCAACAATATGGCGTTTATGAGATGGATTAATGCTTTCTATAAAACTGTGGGTGTTAGTTTCTTTTCCATTAATAATTGGAAGATAAGTTTTGGTTGGCAAAGCGGTTAGCGTTTTAATTATTTGGGCCATATCCAAACGATTCTTGGTAATGGTGAAATCTGAAAGGGGCTCATTATAAAAAGTGTGTTTTGAACTTTTGGAGGTCGTTTCGATTGGATTGGTTGGTGATTGGATTGCATTAGGTTTCATAAGTAAAAAATCCTCATCCTGGCTATTCAGCATACTGGCTTTGAGAAAAGAATCGTTGGCAGTGTTTTCGAGAAGCCTACGAACAAAATAAGCCATGCCGGGAATTAATTCGCCAAACGGAGTGTAAACTCTTACCCGATAACCAAGCTTGGCCAATGATTTGCCAATAGTGTCACCCATGCCATAAAGAACTTGAAATTCAAGGTCGGAATCGGGGATTTTGAGGATTTGCGCCTTGGCAATAGCATAGGCAACGCTTCGAACATTATGGGAGCCAAAGGCAGGTCGTAAATAGTTGTTATTATGCAGAAGGAAGCTGGTTAAAAATTCATAATTTGAATCGGTTTGTGCTTTGGTTTGCCAAACGGGTTGGTCCCATCCATTTAAATTAGCAGTAACTGTTTCGAAATCCCAATAAGCACCTTTGACCAGCCTGATCCAAACGGGGGTTCCCCTTTTAACAGCCCATTCACGCAATTCAATCAGATCTGAATGGCTTTGCTTCAGGTATGCCTGAATAGCAATTCCAACATTAGGCCAAGTTTTAAATTCAGGTTCTGAAAGGATCGATTTAAAAGTGTGTAGTATTAGTTCTTTGAGGCTTGTTTGCTCCATGTCAAAATAAATGAACAAGTTGTTTTTTATTGCAAGTCTGAGGATCAAAATTATTTTTGGTCTTAGCCTTTCGAAGCTTTTTTTCAATGAAATAACATCTAATTGAGAATCTAGAGCAGAAACTTTTATCGAAATATTTTCTTTGGGAAGATTTGAACCGTAACAGTAATCCAGAGCAGATAAATTGATTTTGGTTTTTGATCGCTCTGCAAGGTTTAATGCAAGGTTTTTGTATTCTTGAAGCGACAAGTTTGCTTCTTGGCTGGTGATGGTAGCTTCCCCAAGAATATCAACCGTGTAGCCTAACCCTGATTTTCGAAGAAGGTTTAGTGATTTTTCAACTTGTGTAAAATTGCTCCCAGCGATGAATTTTTTCGCCATTCTTCCCGCAGCGAATTTAGCAATGTAGCACAATAAATCCCCTGCGATTCCTCGTGACGGAAGGAGTTTTATTAAAAAGGTTATCCACCATGGTATTCCATATTCTGGTTTCCCCAGGTAGGCCTTGAGGTGATCTGTAATTTCTTTGGCAGTGGTAAGTGAAGGAAATGCATCAATAAATCTGAATAGATTAATTTTAATATTGTCGTTGTATGTTGAAAATTCCATTAATCGATCTTCAAACCAATCCATTCCGAAGGGAATAGCTTGGTTTTTTTGCATTCGATCAAAAATAACCTTCCCGATTTTGTTGATAGTTTTTTGGGAAGGTTCATCATCAATCACATTCATTGCCTGCGCCTTTTGTCTGTTTTGCAAGCTTTTCTAGGTTAATTAGTTGCCTAACGACTAACATCTGTTTCTAATTTAAGAATACAGGTATTTCGCAATAAAAAGAAGTTCAGATGTTGAGTAGAGCCTTAAAGCCAGTAGTATGTTAGAAATAATTTGTGTTTTAAAGGGAAGAATGATGAAGATAGAAAAGTTTTCGATTGTTGGCCCGTTGGGGAATGGAGCACAGAGTGCGATTCTTCAAATTCGCATGACTAAAACTGCTGAGAATTTTGCTCTTAAAGTAGTGCCGCTTGAATCTCCGGAAGATATGAAATTCAAGGATCAGGCAGATCATGAATTCAGGGTTGCACAATTATTTGACCACCCGAACCTAATCAAAATTCATGCATTGGAGCCTGTAAAAGACTGGATGTTTCGGCTTAAAAAAATGCACATGCTTATTGAGTTTGTAGATGGGAAAACCATTGATGAAGCCCCTAGGCTTTCTCCCGTACGCATCATGCAGGTTTTTGAGCAGGTTGCTTCAGCACTTGTTCACATGCATAAAAAAGGCGTATTTCATGCAGATATTAAACCCAATAATATCATGCTTGGGAAAGATGGTACGGTTAAGGTTATCGATTTCGGGCTTTCTTGGATCCGCGATGAACCCAAAGACCGTATTCAAGGTACGCCAGAATACATGGCACCCGAACAAGCCAAACACAAAATGGTCAACGAACGGACAGATATTTATTCGTTGGGTGCTGCAATGTACAAAATTATAACTGGAAAATTGCCCCCACCATCTTTGAATGAAGAAAATAAACCCATTGAATTAAAATCTTGGCAAAAGCAGTATAAACCTGTTGAAGTTCTAATGCCTCCGATCAATAAAACTCTAGCCGAGCTCGTTAATAAATGCCTTTCGTTTCAAGCAACTGCTAGGCCCGAAAGGATGAGCGAGGTTCAGGGGGCATTAGACAAATTGGTAGAAGATAATCTTAAAAATCCTAATGATGGGCTTGCAGGCTTGGAATGGTAGATACCTTTTGCTATTCCGGGCGGTGGTGCGGGAGTTTTCATTAATGGCAAATCATCGCCATCTTGAACATTCAATTCTTGTCAGGAAAGGTGATCTGCTTAAGCTTATCCTTAATGATTGTGGTTTTGATAGTGTTGGGAAAAAAAATCTAGTTTTGTTGCTTGAAACTCTATCATCTTTATTATTCATGGAATTTGCAGAACCTCTTGAGGCGATGAAGTCGGAGTACTATTTTTTTGATCCTGATTCAAATTATTTGCCTTTAATATCAAAGCAACCAGCTTCGGGGCTTTCGGTTCCAGAATCAGTCCCCTCGCTTGATACTTTAGAAGCAGGCTTCATAAAACTGCTTGAGCATGCCAATTTTAAAAGAGTGACTTGGGAGAATGTACACAAGTGGGAGCAGGAATCTTCAAAATTCTGGGGCCTTCATGTTGAAATTAGGCAGGAAGAATTTGACCGTTTGTTAATGTACTATCGGGGCGAAACTTTTCTTTTAAGACGATCTGCAAAATGGTGGGCACCTTGGAAGCAAGAGAAAGTCCCAACACCTGGCTATTCCCGCTTTGCTGTTTTTGTGAAAATGAAAAAAAAACATCCCGAAAAGTCTTCGACCGTTGCTGATCATGTTTTTCTTAAACTATTCAAAGACCTCCCTAAAAACGAAATCCCTATGGTTTTCCCAGGGGCAAAGGCGCGACTGAATCGCCTAGATCAAAGCATGATTGGTTACCCGCTTGTAACTGGTTTTGGTTTGGTTCTTTACAACATTATTATTGGCTTTTTGAAAGTTGGAATTGTTGCATTGGTGGGCATAACCATCTGGCCATTGGCTTTGGCTTTTGGCGGTTATGGTTATCGAAGTTACTATAATTATGTGACTAAAAGGCAGAACTATGAGTTAAGGGTGACTAAAAACCTTTATTTTCAACTGCTTGATAGTAATGCAGGTGTTATTTCCCGATTGATGGATGAAGCTGAAGAGCAGCAAAGCAGGGAGGTAATGTTAGGGTATTATTGCTTGCTGAAATATGCGCCGGAAAAAGGATGGACCAGCCAGCAGTTAGATGATTTTATTGAGCTTTTCTTTACTCAGCATTTTGTTAAAAAAATAGATTACGATGTTGTAGACGGTATTAAAAAACTTAAATCACTAGGGTTGGTTGAAGAATCAGAGACCATGCTCAAGGCTATCCCAATTGAAAATGCGTTGCAGAAATTACAGACTAAATGGGCCATCCAGTTATCCGAACAACAAGTTTTTTCTAAATATTCAAAATGACTTTTGCTTATGAAAGGCTTTGCAATGACGAATCATGATGCCGTGGTGGAACATTGGATTTCAGAGCGCATGTCGCATATCGAATCATCGGGAATCAGGAAAGTTTTTGAACTTGCAAAGTCGATCAAAGATCCGATTAATTTAAGTATTGGCCAACCAGATTTCGATGTCCCAGAACCTGTTAAAAAGGCGGCCAAAGATGCTATCGATGCAGGTAGAAATACTTATACCCTCACCCAGGGTATACCAGAACTTAGGCAGCAATTACTGCAAATGATTGAAGCGAAATTTTCCGGATCAAATCGGGATTTAATTGTTACTAGCGGTACCAGTGGCGCTTTGGTTCTAGCTTTATGTTGCGTCGTTGATCCTGGAGATGAGGTGATTATTTTTGATCCCTACTTTGTCATGTATCCGCATCTAGTTTCGCTTGCTGGTGGGAAATCTGTTTTTATTGATACTTACCCCGATTTCGAAATTGATATTGCTAAGGTCGAGAAAGCTATCACTAAAAAAACCAAGGTTATCTTGTTTAATAACCCTGCAAATCCAACGGGTAAAACTTATTCGCATGATACGGTCAAAGCGCTTGCGGAACTTGCCAGTAAGCATGGCGTTTTGTTGATCTCTGATGAGATTTATAGTGCTTTTCATTACGATGGGTTGTTGCAAACACCTGCCGATTATAATCACAATGTTCTTGTTTTAGATGGTTTTAGCAAATCCTATGGTATGACTGGATGGCGAATGGGGTATGCGCACGGGCCTGCCAAATTGATTCAAGAGATGATCAAGTTGCAACAATTTACCTTTGTTTGTGCGCCGAGTATGGTTCAATACGCAGGGATTACTGCTTTGAATCAAGATATGTCTAGTTTTATGCAAGAATATAAGCTTAAACGAGATTTTCTTCTGAACGGAATCAAGGATTATTATGAGATTCCCAACGCGGGTGGGGCCTTTTACCTCTTTCCCAAAGCCCCGGGGGGGAATAGTTCTGCTTTTGTTGAAAAAGCGATTCAAAACGACTTATTAATAATTCCAGGTAAGACTTTTAGTTCTGTCGATTCCAATTTTAGAGTTAGTTTTGCAGCGAAACAGCAAACTTTAGAACGAGGAATCGAGGTTCTTCAAAAACTTGCTAAATCTTTCAAATAACAAAATTGTTATTGTTTCAATAGAAGGGTTGACTTATTGTTAGCAAACCCGCCAAAATGGTATGAAGGTATTGTGAATTCCTAAACTTTGAAACAACTTGAATGGAACTCGAAAGGAATTTGATTTATGTCACGGTTGCTGTTTAAACTTGCGTTATCAACTTTATTTTTTATATCTTTAACTCCCTTTATTTCTGCTGAGGGTGGAAAACAAAATGTTTACACCGTAATCGTTGGCGTTAGCAAATACAAAGATGCGCAAATTAAAGAAAAGCCTAAAGCGGAAGCTGATGCTGTTGCTCTCTTCAAATTGCTTTCGGATAAAAACATTTTGGGATTAACCAAAGAAAATGGGAAACTGCTGCTAGGTGAACCCAAGAATGCCAAAGACCTTTCCGATTTTACTTCAGAAGCAACCCGCGAAAATGTTCTCGAGGCATTGAAATGGGCCGCTTCTAAAGCCACACCTGATGATCTGGTGATTTTTGGTTTTTTTGGTCAGGGAGGTCCAATGGGTGATAGTGGCGACAGACGCTGCTATTTTACAAGTGATTCGACCTTTTTAGGTCGCGATAAAAATGCCATCGCAAGCAGTGATCTTGCTGATACTCTTAAAACCTTGAAATCAGGGAAATTTTGTTCCTTCATAGATGTTAATTTTAAGGGGTTTCAAGCTGCTCAGGGTAAAGCTGTTGCGGAGGCTTCCCTAGGCGCTAACCCTTACCAAGAGTTTTTGGGTGAAGATGCTTCCGAAGATCACCTCCCCCTTCCCGGAAGAGTTGTTTTTCTTGCTAACAATGGCTTGTACCCTTCAATTGAAGCTGAGGATAATGGCGTTTTTGCCAAGGCTGTGATTGAAGGCTTGAAAGGCGACGCAGACAAAGAAGGCTACGAAGCCGATGGTGTTGTCACTGTGGATGAGTTGGCCGAATTCCTTGACAAGAAAATGCCCGATTTAACCAAACAATACGGCAAGACCAAAGAAGAAAAAAACCAGCTACATTGGGTGTTGGGTGGTCGGACGAATCATTTTATTCTGACTCACAATCCTAAAGAATTTGCCAAGGCAAATAACCGAATTGAGAAGTTTGAAAAGTTGGTTGCTTCGAAAAAAGTACCTGAAGAACTTTCTTCTGAAGGTAAGTTGTTGCTTCTTAAAATGCCTAGGCTTGAAGCTCAACGCAGCTTGCGTAAGGAATATCAATCTTTGGTTGATGGTAAGATTGAGCCTGAAGTTTTTGAAAAGAAAAGGATTGAAATTCTTGAACAAACCAAGTTAAGCAAAGACAAAGCCGATGCTTTTGCCAAAAAAGTTCAGCAAGCAATTGAAGTTATTCGTAAAGGCTATGTTAAAGAAGTTAATGCCGGTGATATGACAGCTTGGGCAGTTAAGGGTTTATATCGTAGAATTGAAGAGAAAATCCCCGATGCCCTGCAAGCAAAGATAAAGAACCCTAAGGATTTGCGAGAACCTGACATTCTTAAAGTTCTTTCTGATGCTCGTATTTATTTGGGTAAACGAGAAGACCTTGATAACGGTAAAGATGTTGATATCACTTTGCAACGCATGCTAAATAACCTGGATCCCTACACGACTTATATTGATGGCGAAACGAAAGCCAACTTTGATAGAGATGTACAAGGTAACTTTACGGGTATTGGCGTGCAAATACGCAAAGATGCGGTTTCTGAAATGCTGTTGGTTGTCACCCCCATTAAAAATAGCCCCGCTTACAAGGCTGGGGTTATGGCTGGGGATATTATTTCTACCGTGATTCGTGAAGTTGATAGCGAGGGCAAAGCCCTTCCTAAACCCGAAGTTATTTCTACCAAGGGTATGCAGCTTTCTGATGCAGTTAAAAAAATACTTGGCAAACCCAACACTAAAGTGAAAATTGTTGTTCAGCGTGAAGGTGTCGAAAAACCCATCGAATTTGAAATCAGTCGTGGAAGGGTCGAAGTTGAAACTGTTCTTGGTTTCAAACGCAAAGATAACGATGATTGGGATTTTATGATCGACCCCACTTCTAAAATTGGTTACGCACGTGTTACCAGTTTCTCTAGAAATACTGCACGAGATCTTCTTAAAGTTATGCGCGAATTGGTTTCCAGTGGTGTTAAAGGTTTTGTTTTAGACCTCAGATTTAACCCTGGTGGATTACTTGATAGCGCTGTCGATATCTCCGATTTGTTCATTGGTGATGGCCTTATTGTTAGCATCAGGCCTCGACAGGGGCGTGAGCAAAAACATACAGGCGTTCTTGATGGAAGCTTGCTTGATTTTCCCATGGCTTGCCTTGTTAATGGTGGAAGTGCCAGTGGTAGCGAAATTGTTTCTGCTGCTGTTCAGGATCACCATCGTGCGATTATCATCGGTGAAAGAAGCTATGGAAAAGGTAGTGTGCAGAACATCCAAGCCTTTGGCGATGGCGAATTAAAGTTAACGATTGCTTCCTTCTGGCGCCCAAGTGGTAAGAACCTTAATAAATCGAGCACTGGTGGCAAGGATGAAGACGAGTGGGGTGTTAAACCTGATCTTGAAATTAAACTTTCACGCAAAGAACGCGACGATCTTATGGATCATCAGCGTGATATTGAGGTTATCCAACGAAAAGATAAACCTGCTGCTAAGCCGGTTACCAAAGACTTCAAGGATCGTCAACTTGACGAAGCTATGAAGTATATTAAAGGCTTACTTTCTACTGTCAGTAATGAACCTTCCAGCAAGAAAGCCAGTTAATAGTAAACCTTATCGCTTAATCTGTCTTTAACGAGAAAGCGCGATGATCCTTTGCAGGATTATTGCGTTTTCTTTTTATTTGTATCTGTGATTTGCCGACATCCATTTTCTGTTGCATGATCCTAATGTTGGGAATGGGTTTCATAAGAACTTTAATGTTTTTAGCAATTTTTTTAAGTGGGGCATAATTATGAAGACGAAAATTATGGGTGTATCGATTTTAATTGCTTCAATCCTAGGTATGGGCGGTTGTACCTGGGGTGATGGCAATGGTGGGTTTTTACGAGGCGGTCAGGCGAAAAAGGCTGAAAGTGCTTTTCCTGAAACTTTAAACAATGGTGAAGTCATTGTTCAGCAAGGAACTCCCGTTATTGAAGAAAGTGGCTCCTATGTAATTGGACAGCCTTCTATACCAGTAAGTCCTGGGGTATCAACGCAAACTGCTCCCCCTCCATTAAGCCCACAAAATACTTTGCCCTTAAGCCCAACTCCTAATAATCCTGCTCCAAAATTGGTGCCACAAGCTCAGCCAATTCCAGCAAATCCAACATCCAGAATAATCAATTAATGATTTGTTCTTGAGATACTTGAAGTTGTGGTAATTAAAAATTGATGTTCAAAGTAAAACCCAAACACCTAAGTTTGGGTTTTTTTATTGAATTTTAAATATGCAGAGTTGGTTATTTGGATAGTAATTCGTTGAAGGCATTAGCTATAAAAAAGGCGGTATCTGGCCCTAGGCTATTTATTTCGCCGTAAGGTGCTGTTTTACTTCCATAAGCATACGGTGGTTTTTCATCCCATTGTTTTTTTGGAAGAATGTAGCCAATCTCATCGTTTGCTAATCCAATTACAGTTTTGTAAGGCATTTTCCATTTTTGAAACCAATCGATTTCTGTAGCAGCATCTTGGTAATCAGCTTCTTTTTCTGGTGTTTTTGCAACTTTTCCTAGAAGTAGTTCGGGGTATATTTCACCAGGAATACACCCGATTCCAAGTTCGCCTAAAGTTATGATACTTACTTCGGTTTTTGCAGCAGGGTGTTTTTCTTCTCTTTGATTGAGGCCCGCAGATTTATTAAGTTCTAAATCCCAATCAAATATTTCTCGTTTAAAAACACCTAATTGTTTTGCCAATCGGTATATCGGATTATCTACCGGGAGCAGAATTTCTTTCTTTCGTACAACTATAGGAGTCAGATTAATTCCTTTGGCTTTTTTTAATGAATTGAGACTGGCATTTGCCAATAATTGCCCATAGCGTTCAGTTTTTTCATAGGATCCGTCATTTAAGTTTTCGCCTTGCTCATTTTTAATTGAAACTTTTAAAGATGTCATCAACCCGCCTACTGCACCGCTAAATACAATCGCCTCAGCTTGAGTTTGTTTCATTATTTCTTTAACCGTATAGCCAACAAAATCGGAGCTTATTTTTTTATTACCACTCCCTAGGGTTTCCGGATGGCAATGCCAAAAAAGAACGATTCCCAATGCCGTTTTTGTGTTAACTTTGTTGAATTTCAAAGTTAATAATTCATCCATTTTTACTATGGGTGGCCTCCCATCATGTAGTAGTTCAGGAAGCGAAACTGCAGCAATTTCCGTGTCGCAGGGCGTAAGATTTTTTACGGCATCTCTAATCGTGCTTACTGCTATTTTTTGCAACGAAAGCATATAGTCTGGGTCTGTTCCGGACTGAAAAGGGGTTTGCCCCCAAAGCCCTAAAGTATCTGGGCCTTCGTGGGAATGGGTGCAGGAAAACATGACATTTTCAAAATCTTTTAATTCCTTACGGATTTCATCAACTTGATCTTTAAATAAACCAATTAAATCTGCTGTAACAAATGCGTATTTCTTCCCTTCAGCTTTAAGCACCATGGCCCTAATATATACGGGGTCACTTATACCCTCAGCTTTTCGATTGTGGCCAAAACCGGCAATATAAACAGGTTTAATCCCAATTTTAGGGGTGGCATCACCCTTTGAAAATCCAACCTCTAATTTTGTAACTGGGGTATTGGTCGTTTGGGAACTTACAGGAATAATGAAAATAAAAGAAAAACTAGTTGTTAATAAAAGTAATTGTAGCTTGTTCATATTTAGGATGGCTCTCTTTAAATATTGCATATTTGCTAATTAGTCATGTGATAGGTTATTTCATAGTTTTAACAATTTTGCAACGGATTACCCTGTTTATACTTGTCGTTTTGGGCTAACAATGAATAGGATTATGTAGCCAATGGTTTTTAACCATTACTTATTCAGCTAGGGCGAGGATTGCCAATGTCTTTCAAATTAAGGCTTTTACAGGTTTTTATTCTTTGCTTCTTTTTGGGGTCGGTGCAGGGTTTCCAAGATTCTAAACAAGCTCAGGTTAAAAAATGGATTGATGAACTGGGTGATGCAGACTTTACTACCCGTGAAAATGCTCATAAAAATTTGTGGAAGGCTGGTAGTGATGCTGAGGAGCAACTCAAAGTTGCTTTGAAAGGCGATGATGCAGAAATCCGAAAGCGATCTTTGGAACTACTGGAAAAATTTAAGTGGGGGATTTATCACGATTCACCAATTGCAATCATTGATTTGATTCAAGCTTATCAATCTGGAACTTTGCAAGACAAAGAAAAATCGATTGCCAAATTAATAGAGATGGGCGGTCTGGGTGTCAAATCTGTAATTAAAATCATTAACGCTGAAGAACAGGAAGAGGTTAGGAATTCCGTACTTTCTTATGCATCTAAATCAGTAAGCAAAGTCATTCCTTATCTGATTGAGAAAAATGAATTTAAATTCCTAGATCAAATTCTGCAAATGATGCTCGAAAACAGAGCAGAGGGCGTATTCTCGAATTATGCGGTTTACGCTATTCTTTCTGCATCAACAGATAAAATAATCAATCAGCTTTCTAAAAACAAACCTCCAAAAATCAGTGATGAAATAAACAAAGAGATTCTTGCTTATTTGTATAGAAGCAAGGGGGAGCATAATGACGCCCTTAAATTTGCTAAAGAATCTAAAAACCCAGAACTCTATACCCAGTTGGCACTCGAAGCTTCAAAGTGGAAAGTTGTATTGGATACGGATCATTTTCCCGACGATTTACTCTTGGGGAAATTAGGGTACAAACTTGCGATGTACCGTTTGGCTAACGAAAAGACGGAATTTGATGGAGCAAAAAAAACTCTCATGGAGATCGCTGAAGAATTAACGGGTAAAGATAAGAATGGAGTCGAATCTACGGAGCAATTATTTCAGGCAGCGAAAATAGCACTATTGAATTACATGGTCCCTGAAGGCATTGATAGTTTGTTAAAAAACAAGAAACGCATGATGGTTGCGGAGATTTACGCCAGTCGTTTTGAGTTCGACAAAATCAAATCCCTAATTGAAGAAGCTAAAACCGAAAATGCGAAGGATGTTCCCGCCCTCGAAATTCATTGGGCGAAAATTCTTTACGGACTTGGGGAAAAAGAACAGGCTTTGAAAATTCTTGACCAATACAGCAGTCGAATCGCTGATAAATCTGAAGGCGATTGGCCTTTGAAGTTGGTTCATGCTTGGATTCTAATTAAGAAAAGAGATCGGGCTTTGGATGATGCTGCAAGTTATTTGCAAAAAATAGAACACCGTGAAGCTTCTGGCAGAATGTTAAATAAAATGTTTGGTGATGATTCCGAGTTTTATGATCCTTTGTTTCGTTTCTTCTTTAAGAAAAAAAACACTGAAACAGCGCTGGCTGTGATCAAGCAGATTAATGATTTGCACGATAAGAAATTAGATTCCAAGGCTGTACTGAAATTGGTTGATGACCTTCTAGAGTACGCTTCAACGGTTACCGCTGAAGAAAGTGTTAGTTTGAAAAATGCAGCCGGTGCTATTCTGAAAAAATATGGTTTAGACGAAAAACTTAAAGAGTTAGCAGATAAGTTTGGCAGCGAAACGATACTGCTTTCACTCGCAGACTTATACGCAGAAAAAAAGGAATGGGCCAAAGCTCGAGATTCTTTTAAGGTTGCGTGGGATAAAGATAAATCTAAATCGATTATCGCTTTTATGATTGCAAAAATGGAAGAAAATATCGGTGATAAAGCTCAAGCTTCCAAATGGAAGGATTTATCCACTTGGGCGCCTCTCGGCAATGAACAAGTAAGGCTTGATTTTGCTTATGCCTTGGGCAAAAGAAACTATGTGGATGATGCCCTTATTCAATTTGATTTGGTTTCTAAAACTGGTGAGCCAGGTTCTTACAGTGTGGGCGCATCATCTAGGGCACTTGCCAGCAGGCTAATTGAAAAAAAGAGCTTTGAAAAAGCTGCTGATGGATACGAACTTGCTATGCTTCGATGCATGACTCCCTTTGTTTCCTTCACTCAAAGCCAAGCCTATGTTAATGTTCCCTCTCTTATTGCTAGGTTGCGTTGTCGATCTGCGATTGATACTGGGGATTTTGATAAAGTGGATTCTTTTGCTTCTAAAGCTTTTGATTTACAACCTGGTGAAGTTGAGTTGCCTATTCTTGTTTATCAACCTTTGATTGCTAAAGGTAAGAAGGAGCTTGCGGACAAGATATTTGCATCTGCAAAAAAATCGATTCAAAAGGTTGGAGATGATTATCCTAATTGTGCATGGGCACATAACTCCGCAGCTTGGCTTTCAGCATGTTGTAAATCTGATTTGATATGGGGGCTTAACCAAGCCGAGATGGCTATTAAGCTTGATGGCAAAAGTGCTGCTCATCTTGATACGCTTGCTGAAGTTTTATTCCAGTTAAAGCGCCAAAAAGAGGCTGTAGAGGCTCAAACTAAGGCCGTCGCCCTCGAACCTACAAAGATCTATTACAAAAAACAATTAAAGCGCATTCAGAACGGCGATCCGAGTGTTGATCGGCCTGAAGAAAACGATGATTAATTAGTCCGAACATAATTATATGAAACCTCGATCTATCTTTTCTTGCAATTTTATTGTTCCTAATCTTGGGAAGTTTGAAGAATTTGGTGTTTCACTTGGGCAATTGATTCCTACTTCTTTCGTTATTGCTCTTAATGGTGAATTGGGCAGTGGCAAAACAACATTGGTTCGTTCCTTATGCCAAGGGCTTGGATGCTCGTGTTTAGAGTTTGTAACCAGTCCTACATTTGTTCTTATGCAAGAGTATCAGGGCCGGTATACCGTTAATCATCTAGATGTTTACCGTTTGGGAAGTGAATTGCAATTTCTAGAATTTGGCGGTGATGAGTTGTTTCAAAGTGGGAATGTTGTGTTGATAGAATGGGCTGATAAGATCAAAAATTGCTTACCTCCTGCTAGGATGGAAATTTTTTTAGAGGTAGTAAGTCAACACGAGAGAAGGATTTGTGTTTCGCTGCTTGGGGATGTGGTTTGTCCCGCAATATTGGCTTATTTGTCTGGTTTTGGTGCTTCAGTTTAGATTTTTATTCGAAGCTTATTTATTTGAATTAATCATTAGGTTGTGGTAATATTTGGTATAGATGTTTGGTTTATCATACCTTTAGAAAATCATTGTTTTTTGTCCTGCCTTTATATTTTCAGCTTTTAGACTTGGAGCAAAAGCGAAATGAATATTCACCGAATTTATTCAATGAAAAGTTCGGGATATATGAGCTGGTTTTACATTTTTTTTGGGATAGCAAGTTTTTTTGTTCAACCTAATTCCTTGGTTGCGTCTGAACCAAAAATAAGTTTCGTGAATGATGTAATCCCTGTAATCACCAGGGCAGGGTGCAATATGGGGTCTTGCCATGCTAAAGCTGGTGGTGGCCAAAATGGTTTTCAGTTGTCTTTATTAGGCTTTGAGCCATTGGAAGACTTGGAAAGCATTGTGATGGGGAGCCGTGGTCGCAGGCTTTTGGTTACGAACCCAGAGTCGAGCTTGTTGCTAATGAAAGCTTCTGGACAGATGCCCCACCGCGGAGGAGTTAGGCTGCCCAAAAAATCCCAAGGATATGAAATAATAAAGACTTGGATTACTCAGGGCGCCCTCATGGATGTAGCTTCAGATGTTAAGTTTGTTGCGATGGAGTTGATCCCTAAAAAGGGGGCGCTTCAACGAGGACAAGAGCAACAGCTAAAAGCGATGGCGCATTATTCGGATGGCACTATTCACGATGTTACAGCCCGTGCTTTATTTGAATCTAATGATAAGGCCATGGCTGAAGTTACAGAAAACGGTTTGGTTAAAGTGCTTGATATACCCGGTAAAGTTTCGGTGATGGTTCGGTATCAGGGGAATGTTGCGGTTTACAATGCTGCTATTCCGCTTGGGGCCCCTGTGGAAAACCTGCCTCCGGAAAAAAACTTTATTGATAACGCGGTCTTTTTGAATTTGAAAGAGCTTGGTATTCCCCCCTCCCAGATTTGTGATGATGCGACATTTCTGCGCAGGGTTACGTTGGATATTGGCGGTCGCTTGCCTACCGAAGATGAAGCTAAAAATTTCTTTGCAAATACAGGTGCAAACAAGCGGGACCAGGTAATTGAAGATCTGCTTAAAAGTCCGGATTATGCGGATTATTTTTCAAGCAAGTGGACTGCTGTGCTAAAGAATAGGCGTGATGACGCTAGTGATATTGTCTCGAACTTTGCATTTAATGCATGGGTTCGGGACAGTTTGCTTGCAAATAAGCCATACGATCAATTTGTTCGCGAATTATTGGGCGCAACGGGCAAAGTGATTGGGAATCCTCCTGTCGCTTGGTATAAGCGTGTTAAAGAACCAAAAGAACAAATTGAAGATGTTGCACAGTTGTTTTTAGGGGTTCGAATGCAATGTGCCCAATGCCATCACCATCCATTTGAACGATGGAGTCAGGATGATTATTATTCCCTCGCAGCTTTCTTTTCCCAAGTGGGCAGAAAGCCATCGGGCACACGAGGCGAGGACTTGATCTTTCATAAGAGGGGCCTGGCGGTTGCTACGAATATTAAATCAGGGAAAGCACTAAAACCCATGGCATTGGGTGACCAAGTTGCTGCAATCGAGGCAGATCAAGACCCTCGGCTACGACTGGCAGATTGGATGAGGTCTCCGCAAAATCCGTTTTTTGCGAAGGCGCTAGTCAATCGTTACTGGAAGCATTTTTTTCAACGTGGGTTGATCGAGCCAGAAGATGATATTCGTGATTCGAATCCCCCATCCAACCCTGAATTGCTAGCAGCTTTGGAAAAGCACTTTATTCAAAGTGGTTTTGATTTGAAGGATTTGGTTCGAGTTATAACCCGATCGAATACTTACCAACTTGTATCCACACCGAACAAATACAATTCAGGAGACAGACAGAATTATTCCCGATATTACCCTCGCAGGCTTTCTGCCGAAGTTCTGTTGGATTCGATTGATCAAATTGCAGGCACTCATACTGATTTTGCCAATCTGCCCGCTGGCACCCGTGCCGTTGCTCTTCCTGATAATAGTTACAACAGATCTTCTCCTTTTTTGCGGGTGTTTGGACGCCCTGAAGGCGAAAGCGTATGTGAGTGCGAGCGAGTGCAGTCTTCTAGCCTGGCACAAAGCCTGCATCTTATAAATGCCGCGGATATCCGCTCTAAAATTTCTCATCCGGAAGGTCGCGCAGAAAAACTTGCAAAAGAAAAGCTTCCTCTTGAAGATAAAATCAATGCTGTTTATCTTGCTGCGTTTTCTCGCCTGCCTAGTTCTGTTGAATTAAAAGTGGCACTTGATTATCTAAATGCGCCTGTCGTTAATTCAGCAGGTCAGAGTGTAGATGCCCAGAAGGCAGCACGCGAAAATCTTCAGGATTTGGTATGGGCCTTGATCAATACCAAGGAATTTCTCTTTAATCATTAAAAGGAATGACCATGTTGGCTATTTCAATGCGCTTGTTCACTCTTTTGTTTTCTTTCTCTCTTGTTTTGGGTGCGGGGACCCTTGCTCTTGCACAATCTGTTGGTTTGCCCTCCCCAAGGCTTTTAACAACTATTCCTATGGGCGGTAAGGCTGGTACTCAGTTTGAAGTTGTTGTAACTGGTGAGCATCTTGATGATGCCCAAGATCTTATATTTTCTGATAGCCGCATTACTGCCAGTCGAAAGGTCGATGCTTCAGGTGTTTTAATACCTGATCGTTATATGGTAACTATTGCGCCAGATTGTCCTGTCGGGCTTTATGAATCGCGCATAATGACCAGGCTGGGCGTATCGTCTTCTCGAATTTTCACGGTTGGTAAATTCCCTGAGTTCGTTCAATCTAAATCAAATAAGACGCTTGAATCAGCAATTGAGTTACCGGTTGGTTCAGTATTTAACGGCACGATCAGTGAAAGATCTGTTGATTATTTCAAGTTCATGGGTAAGAAAGGGCAAAGGCTGGTTGTAGACTGTGCTTCAACTGGGATTGATTCGAAGCTAAATGCAACCGTGATCATAGCTGATGCTGCGGGTAGAGATCTGCTAGTCGAGAGACTAGGAGGTGTGCTGGATTATTCTGTACCCAAAGACGGAATGTATGTAATCAAAATTCATGAGTTAACATTCAAGGGTGGTCCGGCCTTTTACTATCGATTGGGATTATGGGAGCAAGCGACTGGAACACCGATTATTCGCCAGCAATCCACAAAAACTGTCAATTCATATTCGTGGCCTCCAATTGGGCTTTCTGATCATGCTGCTTCCAAAGAAATAGAACCAAATAACGATGGAAAGCGTGCACAGAAAATAAGTTTGCCTTGTGACATTGGTGGCAGCTTTTATCCTGCTTCAGATGTCGACTTCTTTGAATTTGAAGCTAAAAAAGGCGAACAATGGTGGATTGAGGTTGTTTCGGAGCGTCTTGGTTTGCAAACTGATCCTGCAATTTTAATTCAGCATGTGGTTCGTGACCCAAAAGGTGGCGCGGATAAAATTACCGATGTTTTAGAACTAACTGATATTATCAGCCCAGTAAAAGTTTCGAGTAACGGCTATGCCTATGATGGTCCACCATACAATCCTGGGTCTTCAGATATTCTTGGAAAACTGGTGGTCAAAGAGGATGGAACCCATCGCCTTCAAATCACTGATTTGTTCGGTGGTACTCGTAACGATCCTAATAATATTTATCGTTTGATAATTCGTAGAGCTGCTCCTGATTTCGCACTGGTTTCTTGGGCTATGCATATGGAGCTTAGGAATGGTGATCGAAATGCTTTGTCCAAACCAATATCTCTTAGGGGTGGAGCGACAATGGCACTCGAGGTAGTTGCTTTTCGCCGTGATGGATTTGATGGCGAAATTGAAATTACTATGGAAGGCCTTCCTAAGGGTGTCAAAGCGCATGGTTTGAAAATCCCGGTAGGTCAATCGCGTGGAATGATGTTGGTAACAGCAGATCAAGATGCTCCCCGGGGATATACAAATGCAAAATTCTATGGCAAATCGAAGATTGATGGAAATTCGGTGGTGCGACCATGCAGGCTTGCATCCGTAGCATGGCCTATTCCAGATTCATGGGGTGAAATTCCAAGCCCCAGACTGCTTGCAGATGTGCCGGTTGCTGTTAGTGGAATCGATTTTGCACCGATAACCATTACAGCCAAGGCGCCAATTTATGAGGTAACCGCGGGTGAGAAATTGGTGATTCCTTTGGTTCACAAACGCCGCAGTGAGTTTTCAGGTGATAAAATTCAGATGAAAGTAATTGGTGCTGGTTTCGAAAATGCCCCTCGGTTTGATCTTCCGATAAAGGCTGATACTTCCCAAGTCACACTTGATCTTGCCGTTTTGAAGACTCCACCAGGCGAATACACCATTTCGTTTCTTGGTGGTGCAGTTGTTAAGTATAGCCATAAGCCTGATGCAGTTGCTTTGGTTGAAGCCAAGACCAAGAAAATGATGCTTGAAGTTAAAGACTTAGAGGCAGAAGCAAAAAAAATTGCAACCGAGGCACAAGTTGCCCCTGCTGCCAAAAAAGACCAAATGGTTAAGGCTGTAGCAACGGTTACTGCCAAAATGAAAGCTGCAACTGATGCATTAAATGTAACCAAGGTGCAACTTGAGAAGGCAGCAGAGACTGCGAAGCCCAAAGATATTGCTGATATTATCGTTTCTGAACCAATTACGATTCGTGTCAAACCTGGGGTAAAAAAATGAAGAATACCAACCCGATATTCCCCATGCGAAGTTGCCGGGGGCCTATACCCACAGGCCATGGTGGCAGAAGGGCATTCCTTCAAGCTGGTCTAGCTGGTTTTTCCACTTTAAGTTTACCCGGTATATTGAAACTTAAAAATCAAAGTACGGCTCAGGCTGCCGGGGCTTTAAATCCTTCGGCTGATAAAAAAGCGGTAATCATGGTTTGGCAACCCGGTGGTATGTCTCATCTTGATTCCTATGATCCCAAGCCTGATTCAGGTAGTGAGTATCGTGGACCATTTAATTTGATAGCAACAAAAGTTCCTGGGCTTCAATTTACCGAACTTATGCCAATGCAGGCTGCTATAGCGGACAAAATGGTGGTACTTCGTTCCATGCGCCAATCTGCCGGCGGCCACCCTGCTGGTTCAATGCAGTTGCTTTCAGGCGACCCAGATACCCGAGATAAACCAAAACCAAAATACCCCGATTGGATGACAGTATCAAATTACTTGCTTGCGCAGAAAAGCGTCAGGCAATCTCCGCTTCCTGCCTATGTAGGTATCAATCCGCCTCTCGAATATAATGGTCCAGCTTATCTTGGCGACACCTATTCCCCCTTTGTGGTTTCAGGAAATCCCAGCTCTCCAACTTTTTCCGTGCCTAATATTGGGCTCACCAATGTTGATGATGTTCGCAGGATCGGTCGCCGTTTAACTCTTAGGCAAAATCTTGACACCCTTGAGAGATCTTTTGATCATGCCCGAGAATTAGCTGCTCTTGATGAGTTTGAATCTCAAGCAATGACCCTGCTTACGAACCCCCAGACAAAAATTGCATTCGACCTTTCTCGGGAGCATCCCCGCGTCCGTGATCGGTATGGTAGAAATTCTTGGGGCCAGCAGTTGCTTTTGGCTAGAAGACTTATTGAGGCCGGAGTGGATGTATTGACTACTAGTCTTAGCGGTCCCCTTTGTGGAAGAGTTGGTAATTGGGACGACCATGCGGTAAATCAGCATGTTTTTGATGCTATGAAATTCCGATCCCGGGTTTATGATCAAGCGGTTTCGGCTTTGATCGAAGATATTTACGAGCGTGGACTCGATAAGCGAGTACTTGTGGTCGTTACCGGGGAGTTTGGTCGTACACCTAAGATTAGTTATGCTGCAAGCACGGGGGTAGGTGATGCAAGTGCTCCAGCAGGAACTTCGCAACCCGGCCGTGATCACTGGCCACGAGGGTTTTCTAACATCTGGGCGGGTGGAGGAATCCAGACTGGCCGGTTTGTTGGTTCTACCGATAAGCGCGGTGAAGATGCTAATAACCGCATTTGTGGACCAGGCGATTTTCTCTCTACGATTTATCATCACCTTGGAATTGATTCCGCTAAAACATTCATTAAGGATTTTAATGGCCGACCAACACCAATTGTTGATCATGGAAAACCAATTCCAGAACTTATTTCATAAACAGGGTGTGGTTCCGTTAAGTTGTCCGGTTTACAAATTAGGACAAACTGGTTTTATCAGTTTGATGTACCAAGCCTTTATAGGCCTTGGTTTCTTTTGATATATCAAACCATCGGATCCAAGAAATTACTTTAACCAATTAAAGTGACAGCATTTTATCCTATTGTTTTAATCCACTGCCTATTATTGACAAAATCCATGGTTTAAAGATACACTTCGCTACTCGATAGATCCGTTTTATACTTGCGGGTTACTCGAATAGGAGTTCCTAACCTAATGCATTTTCTAGACGCTGAGATTTTTTCTGAAGTCGTGAAGTTGTCGAATCCTACTTTGATTGCAATTGTATTGTGTGGATTATTGCTATGGAGCGCAGGTTATCTGACTCACAAATTTTGGGTTGTGTTTTTGGCAACAGCAGGGGCAGGTGTTTTAGGGTTCGATAAAGGACCAGATTTTGGAATCCAAGGCGTTTTTGCTGCTCTTTTATTCGGTATCTCAGCTGGCATTTTGGCTCTTTCCATCATTCGTGTGGTGGTTTTTGTCTTTGGTGGTTGTACAGGGATTGTTGTTGGAAATGTTCTAATGCCTGCAGGAGATGCTTGGTTGGCTTGCCTACTTGTAGGCGGTATTGCTGCGCTTTTACTTTATCCTTTCTGGTTTACTGCTTTTTCCAGCTTATTAGGTACCCTCGCCTCGGCTTATGGTATTATTGCAATTCTTGATAAGCTTAATGCTTTGGATTCTTCTAATATTGTTGATAAACACGCTGGCCTAATTGATGTAATTTGTATTGGATTTGTTGTATTCGGTACAATTATTCAGTACTTTTTAACCAAGTACTTCCGTAAGAGAAAATGGCGTCTCATGCAGGAAGAAGAAAGGTTTCGAGCTCAAAATGAAAATCTCGCATATTCCAGTCCGGGGACTTGGTTTAAAAACCCTTGGCGCAATGCTAGTTGATTCATTAAAGGGGTTTCCCTTTGTTGTTAGAATTCTATTGTTTTCAATTTTAATGCTTTTTTCTAGTTCTGTTTATGCGCAAGCTCCTAACGCTCCTGGCCCTTTACCGGGTGAGCCTGGGGACAAAGCATATACTCGTAATTTATTTTCGGGCGTGTTTGCTTTTATTTCTACAGTTGGTGTTTTAGTTGTTATTTGCATGCCTAGTCGCAAAAATTCGTAAAATGATTTTCGTTGGGATTTTTGAATTTAACCTTATAGCTTTAGGGGTCCATATATGGTGCAGCAATCTTCAATTGATTTTCTTGCTATTGCAAATCGGATTATTTCAGGCGGGGATATTACAAGGGATGAAGCCAAGCAACTTCTCCTTGTTCAAGGTGGTGAACTTTATGACTTGTTCTATGCTGCCAATAAAGTCCGTAGGCATTTCCATGGTAATAAAGTTACTTTTTGCAGCATACTTCCAACTAAATTTGGTAATTGCAGTGAAGATTGTAAATTCTGTGCGCAAAGTGCCCATTACGATGCTGATGTTAACGCTTACCCAATGATGGATGGGGATGATGTTGAAAAAGCCTGCACTAGTGCTCGAGATAATGGCGCCAGTGCTTTTGGTATTGTTAATAGTGGTAGGGGGCCAAACAAAAAGGAATGGCCTAAAATCATGGAAGCAATCGGGGCCATGAAGAAGGTTGATGGTATCACCCATTGTGCAACTCTTGGCACTTTAAATGAATCACAAGCCAGAGATTTAAAAGCCGCTGGTATCCGTAGAATTAATCATAATCTTGAAACTTCAAAAGAGTTTTACCCCAAAATTGTTACAACTCATTCTTGGCAGGATCGTGTTGACACCGTCAAGCTTGCACAAAAGGTTGGCCTAGAGGCATGCTGTGGTTGTATTTTTGGAATGGGAGAAAGTGTCGATGATCGAGTCAGTCTTGGATTTAGCTTGAAAGAGCTGAATCCTCATGTTGTTCCGCTTAATTTCCTTCATCCTATTGCTGGGACTCCCCTGGAGAATGAGCCAAAACTTAAGCCAATGGAAATCTTAAAGATTATTGCTGTTATGCGCTTGATCCTTCCTAAGCAAGATTTGAAAGTTGCTGGTGGAAGAGAGAAAAATCTTCGTGACCTACAAAGTTGGATTTTTTATGTCGGCGGCACTAGTGGTCTAATCGGCAATTATCTTTCCACTTACGGTCGCGCTAATCAGGAAGATTTACAAATGATTAGCGATCTGGAACTTGAATGGCAGGATGATCGTGTTGGGGATTTGGATGAATCGATTCCAGATTCCGAACATATTCCACATTCCAAAGGTTCGCTTCTGCAACTTCCCGTATTGAACTTTTAACCTTGGGATTTCAAGATAAATTGGAAAATCCTGAATCTCAATCTGCTGATCATTTGGACTGGGTCCAGCATGAATTGGATATTATCAGTAATGCTGGACTTAAACGATTTCGCAAGGCACTAAATTTTTGTCCCGATGGTTCTATTGTTTATCGTAAGAAAAAGCTCGTTAATTTTGCCTCGAGTGATTACCTCGCTTTTTCAAAACATCCTGCTGTGATTCATTCGGCTCGCAAGGCAATTCTTTCTTATGGTGTTGGTGCTGGAGCATCGCCCTTGGTTTCTGGATATACGCAACTTCATCGCTCCCTAGAACGCGAAATTGCACACTGGGAGGGCTTTGATGATGCGCTGGTTTTTTCCAGTGGATTTAGCGTCAATCTTGGAACTATCTCGGCTCTAGTTCATCCCAAAGATTTAATTCTTTCTGATGCTTTGAATCATGCAAGTATCATTGATGGCTGTAGGCTTTCTCGTGCAACCCTAAGGTTTTTCAAGCACAAAGATTGTGATCATCTTCAGGATTTAATTCTGCGGGCGAAGGGTAAGTTTAGAAAGTTATGGATTATCACAGATACACTTTTCAGCATGGATGGTGATCATGCACCAATTGAAAAACTTTTTCAAATTACTTTGAAAAATGACGCTATGTTAATTCTTGATGAGGCCCACGCTACTGGGGTTACGGGCGTTGATGCACGAGGCTTGACTGATACATTCCCGGCAGGACTGGACTGGAAGAGTAGGGTTGTAAAACTAGGAACTTTAAGTAAAGCCTTAGCGTCGCAGGGTGGTTTTGTCTGCGCCAACAAAAAAATAATAACGCTTATTAAAAACAAAGCTCGTTCATATATTTTTTCTACCGCCCTTTCACCCGTTTGCGTTGCAGCAGCTAGAACTGTAATAAGGCTAATAATTAAAGATAATAGCCGTGGGGCTGATGTTAATTCGCTTTCTGCTTATTTGCGCAGCAAACTAGTAGATATGGGACTTGATATAGGCCAATCAGAAAGCCATATCATTCCTGTTATTTTTCGGGATTCGGAAAAAACAATGCGTATTTCTAAGAGCTTATTGGAACAGGGGTATTTAGTGCCGCCAATTCGTCCGCCTTCCGTTCCCGAAAATTCGTCAAGGCTTCGTATTTCTATCACAGCTTTCCATAGCCATGAATTATTAAATGATTTTCTTTTAAAGTTAAAATTAGTATTAAGTCAGAATTAATTATTTGTAGGGTAACTGTCAGGCAAATCGTTATTTTGTACGATATCATTGTTGTTCATTTTGAACGAATCTTGATTTTTATCATCATCATTCTTGTCGTCAGTCTCAATATCCCGAGTATTTATTTGAATTGTTCCTTCAAATTGAGGCTTTTTTTCAACCGCATCACCAGAACTTATTTGTATTCGAAAGGGTAGATTGGCAACATTTAGACAATCATTGTTTTTTAAAGTTGCTCGACGAATCTTTTTCCCGTTTACCACGGTTCCATTAGTGCTTCCCAGATCCCGAATGAGTAATGTGTTGTCCATCTTTACTATTACACAATGGAACTTTGATATGGACTTATGATCCAAGCGTAAATCACAATCTTCCTTGCGGCCTACGACCGTAAGATCTCGTGATAACTCGATAGTGTTACCGCCTTCTAGAGGCACTAATCGAAATCGCATGGTTAGTATTTACCTAGTCAATAGAAAAGGACTACCTAAAATAATTCTATATTGATTTGAATACCACACCTACCCTTTAATTTAAGCAATAAACTATTTAAAACATAAAGTTATAATCGTTAAGTTCGTTAGAAAGGTATATTTTAACGTGATCTGCGATAGATTTGGTCACCAGTTTGAACCTAGATTTTACTGCATGAAATTAAAAACCCATGTGCTAAAAGCTTTTTAACTAGGCTGGGTGATTCGGCTGCTACCCACGATGGATCGCCTAGCGATAATGTTTCGACTATTTTGAAATTGGTTTGTTTAAGCAGGTTGGCAATTTCTTGCCAAGTGAATAAGTGTAAAGTTAAGCCGCAAATACCTTGGTGAATGGGCAGCAATCTGTTGCCAAAGTGTTTCGATCGCCTTAACCTTCCGCTAAAATCTTGCGCCAACCATTTGTACCCCTGAAAACCTTGGGCTGCTGACCACAAGTTATGAACATGGAGTATAAATTGACCTCCAGGTTTTAAAACGCGGTGGATCTCATTAAGCATTGTAATCCGATGTCGTTCATCTAAAAGCATCCCAAAACTACTGAAAAGGCATGAGGAATAATCAATGGAGTTGGGGCAAAGGAATGAAAGATCAATCATATTTGCCCGAAGGAATAAATGTGGGCCATTGATTTTTTTATTGCTGGCTTCCAAAAGCATTGGGGCTGATAGGTCGACTCCTAAAACCTTGTGGTTCTTTTTGGTTAAAAAGTCAGTAACTCTTCCAGTTCCACAGCCAAGGTCAAGGATAATGCCAGCTTTAGTAAAATGTTTTTCAAGAAAACTTAGATCCTGCTTGAAAGCAGGGTTGTCTCTTAGTGAGGAATCATAGTTTGCCGCTATATACTGATTAGATATGTATTCCCATTGGGTTTTGCTGACACCCTCAGGCATGAGCCAATCTGGCGGTGAAGAAGATTTAAAGCTCATGCCTGCAGTGCCTAACAAAGGTTAGAATTAGTTTCCAATGTTTTTCAAAGCTGCGGAAGCTGCATCTTTGAAAGATTTATCCCTCTGTTTTTTATCTTCGACGATTGACTTGAGGGATTCTTTTGCTTGCTTGGCTTCGGAACCAATTTTTCCTAGTGCAACAGCGGAAGCAAAACGAAGGTCATTATCTTTTAAGGTTTCCATGAGATCAGGGACTGCGGATTTTCCATCCTTGCCTAGGGTTCCGATTGCATCAATTGCTTTTTCGCGGATGTTCGTAGGTTTAGATTTGTCTGTGAAGGCAGAATGCAGAACAGAGAAACTAGAGGATCCGATTTTGCCAAGAGAAATTGCAGCTGCGTTTTGATTCTCTTTTTTCTCATCAATATTGTTTAGTAAAGCTGCAAGTGCAGGGATTGCATCTTTGTTTTGAGTTTTTAAATTTCCGAGTGATTGGGCAGAAAATCTTCTTACAAAAGCATCTTTGTCTTGAAGCCCAAGTATTAAAGCAGCAGTGGTTTTTGAATCATCTTCGCCACTCTCACCCAGTCCTTTTGCTGCAGCCCTACGAATTTCGGGATCCTTGTTTTTCATTTGCAGAATAAGTTTATTCGTGTCTTCTGCGCTGATAAATGTACAAATGCATGCACCAAAAAAAAATGCTGAAAGGAAATGTCTCATCTATGTTCTCCGTTAAGTTTGATCATCACTCTTTTATGATAACTTCTTGTTTAGTCAGACTCAACTTAATGTTGTTTATGATTGCAGAATTGATTGTTGGTGTTGACAAGTGGTGCTCAAATTGTGACTAATATGCAAATGGAGTTGATTGTTCAAGAAGGAAACTCTTGTAATTTAAGAAGTTATCGTTATGATCGCTCCATGTTGTGCCTGACTTTTGCAGCTGAAAATAACAGGTGTTATTTTTCTTAGGTTTAAAGTTATAGGCAAGATTTCAGAGTTCTTTTGGAGGTTATAAGGTTTATGAGTGAATCCGATGTGCGAGCCGAGGTGGCACCCGTTCCATTCGCCGATCAATTCGGGGGTGGCGATAGCGAAGAACCTCCCGGTAAGCCGAAGCGTCATCCCATTTGGCGCGATGTTCCGGATCACCAATGGAACGACTGGCGTTGGCAATCACAAAATGCCATACGATCAGTTAGGCAACTCAAGGGCTTAATTGCCTTTAGCCCCGAGGAAATGGAAGCCATAGGGTCATTGGAAACTGAGTACAAAACTGCTATTCCACCTTATTACTTCTCACTGATTAATCCTGAAGACCATGATGACCCGATTAGGCTTCAGTCTATACCCTCACCATTGGAACTTACCAACCCGTCTGGTTATGAATTGTCTGACCCTTTGGAAGAAGACAAGGATTCACCTGTTCCAGGTTTAACTCACAGGTATCCTGATAGGGCTTTGCTTGTTACCACACATGTTTGTACTATGTATTGCAGGTTTTGTACCCGCAAGCGTGCTACTATGGTTCGTGGTGGCTGGGATTCAATCAGCCGTAATGATGAGCGTATGGTTGAATATGTTCGTGATCATTCTGAAATTCGAGATGTTATTGTTTCTGGTGGGGATCCTCTAACCCTCCCGATTACAAAACTTAAATTCTTTCTCGAAAATCTTGCTGCTATTCCTCATGTTGATGTTATTCGTATAGGAACTCGCGTTCCCGTTACTTTGCCTCAGCGATTGTTTGATCAGTCATTGATTGATCTTTTAGCCTCCGTGGGTAAAGTTTATATTCAAACTCATTTTAATCATCCTAACGAGATATCTGCAGAATCTGCAAAGGTTTGCATGTCTTTGTTGAAGGCTGGGATTCCTGTGAATAATCACACGGTCCTCCTTAAAGGGGTTAATGATTCCCTAGATACCATGCGCAAGTTGATGCGAGGTTTACTTCGTATTAAAGTGCGACCTTACTACATCTTTCATTGCGATCCTGTTATTGGTGCTGGGCATTTCCGCACCTCTATCTGGAAGGGCATGGAAATAATGGAAGGTCTTCGTGGCCATATGTCTGGCTTGGGTATTCCAACTTATGTAGTGGATAGCCCGCATGGTGGCGGTAAGATTCCTGTGATGCCAAATTATGTAATCTCGGCTTCTGATGATGCTGTTGTACTTCGTAATTATGAAGGCATGCTTGTTCGTTACCAAGCAGAGGATAAACTTTTGCAAAGTAATGACCAAGGTAGAACGCGAGGCGTAAGTTCGCTTCTTCAGGGTAGTAAATCAGCTTTAATCCCTGAAAATGCTGAACGAATGATTCGCCGTCAAATGAACCTTGCTACTTTATCTGCTGAAGAAGCTTCCTCTGGTTGCTCTTCAAATGATAATGGCTCATCTGAAAATGATAATGGTTCATCTGAAAATGAAACTGTGCCTAATTCTTTAATAGAGTTGGGTATTAAAAAGAAAGTTGCTCCTGGGAAGGCCCGCTAGGGGTTTTTAGTTAATTTAAAGCCGCCAGGTTGTACTTGGCGGCTTTATTTTTGTTATTGGGGAGTATCATGAAAATAGGGATTGTTTGCAATTTAAAATCAGGCGTAATCAAACATACGCACACTGATGATTTCGAAGAAGAATTTGATTCACCAGAAACAATGCATGCAATCGGTGCGGTTCTAGCCTCAAAAAATCATCAAATTATATATTTTGCTGAGTCTCCTGACTTACCAGCGGCACTCATTAATGATCGTCCTGATTTTGTCTTTAACTTCGCTGAAGGGCGTGGCGCAAGCAGGGCCAGAGAAGCTAGGGTTCCTGCATTATTAGAAATTCTTGGTATTCCTTATTCTGGTTCAGATCCTTTTACCCTTTGTGTTGGGTTGGATAAGGATGTAGCTAAAAAAATTGTATGTGATGCAGGTGTAAAGGTCCCAAAGGGGGCAGTTTTTACCTCTGATAGCTTTGATTTGGGTTCTATTCCAATTGATTTCGCATTCCCGGTCGTTGTCAAACCTGCTTGGGAAGGTTCTAGTAAAGGGATAAGGGATTCCGCTGTTGCTAAAACACAAGAGCAACTTCGAACCTTGTTAAATGATGCCTTAAAAGGATATGACCAACCAGTAATCGTTGAAGAATATTTGCCAGGATGTGAAATCACTGTTGGATTAATTGGTAATGGCGATGGACTGAAGGTTGTAGGTGCGATGGAAATTGTCCCGAAAATTAAGGACGAATTCTTCATCTATAGTCTGGATGTAAAGAGGAATTATTTAACTAGGGTTGATTACTGCGTGCCGCCAAAAATTTCAGATGAGACTCTTGGCGTTTTATTTAATAGTGCCATTAAGGCTTTTAAAGCCCTAGGGTGCAAAGATTTTGCAAGAATTGATTTCCGCTTAAACTCCAGTAACCATCCTGTTTTTATCGAAGCAAATCCTTTGCCCGGGCTTAATCCAGTAACCAGCGATTTTGGTTTGATTGCCAAGGGTATGGGATGGTCTTACGAGGATTTGATCCTTGCTGTTTTTGAAACGGCTACGAAAAGGCTGGGACTCTAGTTTTTATACCCTGCTTTTTCTTTTACATATTCTTTCAAACTTATACACTTTCTTTATGAATGAAATTCCACCTACTAATGTTGTTGTTCCGCAATCACCATTCAAAGTGATGATACTTCATAACATCCCTGTTTTGCCTTTAGATCATCCTGATGCTGATTCTGAACATGAAGTTATCGAAACGGTTGAAATTATTGAAAACGCACTTGCGGAGCAAGGCGTAAGATTTGAAAGATTTGGTCTCGCCAGAGATTTGGCCCCTCTGATCCAAAGGTTAAATTCTGATCCGCCAGATATTGTTTTTAACATGTTTGAAGGATTTGCGGATTTTACTGAAACGGAAGTACACCTTGCTGGCCTTCTAGAATGGATGAAAATTCCATTTACCGGTTCAAAGTCCCAAGCCCTTGCTGTTGGCCGAAACAAAGCCCTAGCCAAGGCCGTGCTGCAATCTTATGGCGTATGTACTCCCGGCTTTTTTTGGGTTAACGATGAGAATGTTCCAGAAAACAAATTAGGTTGGCCTGTTATTGTTAAGCCTGCAACCCAAGATGCCAGCATCGGAGTTGACCAAGGTAGTGTGGTTACATGTCAAAATGATCTCGTGGAGCGGGTTAAGTTATTGCTTAAAAATTATGGCCCCCCCGTTTTAGTAGAGCAGTTTATTGATGGCAGGGAACTTACTGCTGCTGTTATTGAAGACCCTGAGATTACGGTTCTTGCACCCTCCGAAATTCACTTTACCATTCGAAACAAAGGGCTTTGGCCTATTATCTCTTATGATGCCAAATGGAAGCCTGAATCCCTTGAATTTGAGGGCACTCCCTATGAGTATCCTGCCAAACTTACGCCTGACTTAATGGTGAGGGTAAAAGATACCGTAAAACGTGCTTATCTTGCTCTTGGTATTCGTGATTACGGAAGAATCGATATGCGGGTTTCTTCCGATGATACTATTTATGTTATTGAAGTTAATCCAAATCCTGACCTTCATATTGTTACCGGATTGGCGATTAGTCTTGATTCAGCTAACCAGACCTATGGCGTTTTTCTCGAAAATCTTGTGACTCGTGCTTGGAAGCGTGGGCCTTGATTTAGTTTCCTTATTGTTCATAGAAATAAGAAGTTGGGTCTTTCATAGAAGCATTGATAAAGCCATTTTTTCTTTCAGCACATTTATTGCATTTGCCACAATGAACTCCATTTGTTGGATAAATGCAGGAAAAAGTGTGTTCCAATGGCGCTTCCCTACCTAATTTTAATACATCGGTTTTATGCATTCCCGCATAGGGCCTAAGTAATTTTACATTTCCGGAAACCGATTCGTTAATGGTCTGTTCCATGCCAAGAAAAAAGCTATCAGTTGCATCAGGGAAGGGGTTGGATTCTAAAACTGCCAATGAAAGACTCTTAACTTGATTAAGATTGCACCATAAAAGAGACTTCGCAGTCAAAAGAACATTTCGTCCTGGTAAAAAAACAGCTTCATCTGGGGATTCTGTATCCGGAACATTAATTCCAGTCAGGCTCCAGTGATCTTTGTACAAATCACTAACGGGAATATCGAGTACAACTAATTCGCATAGGTTGGGGGCCTCAATAGCAGTAATGAATTTTTTCAGGTAATTTAATTCGGTTTTTTCCCAGTATAGCCCACATTGAATAAATATTGGCCACACTTTTGGGAATTTATGGTTGACCATATCTGCCAATAATATTGCACTATCCAGACCACCACTTACTAATACCGCAGATGGATAATTAATAAGTTCTTTGCTTGTGATGGAATTCATAAAATACCCTCGTGGGATTTTGAAGCTATAATACTTTGTGGGCTGCTTAAATATTTTGGTAGGTGCTTCAATTACCTATGTACTATGGTATGTTAGTGGCGATAGTGGTTTTCTACTAATATTATTATTTTTTGATAAATAGATGATGGGGTTTGAAATGAAATGCTTAATGGAATTTGAACCGATATTGAAGAAGTCGTCGTCTTTATCGCCCTATACATTCTCGGGTTTAGCTGGGGTTTGCGAGTATCTAGCTGAACCGCGCAGCAAAGAAGAGTTGGCTGCGCTTTATAAAGCCTGCAAGACTAATAAAATCCCATTCAAAATTTTAGGTAATGGATGTAACCTACTTATACGAAGTGCCATCGTTTCTGGTGTAGTTGTTAAATTGACGAATCCAGTATTTTGTGGTTTTGAAAATCTAGGAAACACGGTGCGCATGGGGGCTGGTGCTTCTATTTTTGAAGCAATATCATTTTGTTCACAAAATAACATGGCTGGTTTTGAAACACTTATTGGCATACCAGGTACGATTGGTGGTGCTTTACTTTCAAATACTAGTGATAAATCTGGACCTATTTCAAGGTTCGTCAGAAAAATTGAAGTGCTGGATTCGCTTGGAAATCTTCAAATTCGGGATAAAGAAGAAATTTCTTTTAGTGATAAAGGAAACGATCTCAGAGATTTGGTGATTCTGAGTGTTGAATTTGCATTTGAGCATGACAAGACTGAATCGATTGTCAAAAGGTTGAGAAAAGCTTGGATTAGTAGGAAAATTCAATTGCCACTTGGCGTTCCTTATGCCGGTAAAATATTTAAAAACCCAAGGGGCCTTACTGCTGCATCATTGATGGAGCAGGGGGGATTTCAAAAAGCCAGGGTCGGAGGTGCTGAGATTTGTGATCGTGATTCAAATTACATTGTTATCCACCCACATGCTGTAGTTGAAGACGTTATAAGATTGATTGAGCAAATTAAACAAGGGATTCGCGAAAGATTCAATGTGGATCTGGAACTTGAAATCGCCATCTGGTAATTAAGTTGTAAGTGGATAATATTGTGAAAAATATAGTCTTCTCTTGGTTAGGTTTTTGTTTTGTAATCGTTGTATCATTCGTCTCATGTGGCGTTTTAATTCATTTTCTATCTAAAGCCGATTACTCTTTTAATCGACTAATTGTTTCCCGTCATAATTCTTTACAGCTATTTGCAAATATTAACTGTTCTCTTCCGCCCGTCTTGTCCAAAGAAGAATTTCTTAATGAAGTTCGTTATCTCGGAAATTTGAAAGAAGAATATGATTTGTTGGAAGAGGGGATATTGGCACGAATTTTTAACGCATTTCAGGTTCACCCTTGGGTTCAAAAAGTTGTTGATGTACAAAGGGAAGGTCCGCAAAAAATAAAGGTTATCTTAGAGTTTCGAACCCCAGCATTGGTAGTTCCCATAACCCCGATTAAAGATCAAATTGAAGCAGCGGATAAATTTAGGGTGGTTGATGTTAATGGTGTTATTTTACCCAAAAATGCACCGCAAGTTGGATTACCTGTTCTTGCATTACCATTACCTTTCCCAACTGATAAAGCAGGGGTCCAATGGAAAAATGAGCAGGTTATTTCGTGTGCCAAAATTCTCGGTTGTTTTTCAGGGGTTGTATTCCCTACCGGTTGTTTGATTGAAGTTAAGGATGATGTTGTTCTGATTTATTCTGAAATCGGGCCTTTTAAAATTGTATGGGGGCCTTTATCCAAGAATGAACAAATAGCCAATCAGGAAGTTGATGAAAGGAAAACCATTTTTAAAACAAAATATTCCGCATGGAAACAAACTGATATGAAAGATGGTTTCATTATAAATTTTTCAAATTCAACTCAGAAGTAGATTTAAGATTCAAGAAAAGGGATTAGGAGGCGAGACCAAGTTTCAAATGATTCTTCCTCCTCTTTAATTTTGCTGATAGTTGAGAATTTACAATCTGTCAGATTAAGTTCTTTTGATTCTAAGTCTGATGTTTCTAGTTGATATAAGTGTACGATCCCTAGATGGACTTTTCCCACTTCGTTGGAATCATCATTAATAAAGCCTAAAAGTTTAATATTGATAGATGGATCGATTCCAACTTCTTCTTTAAGTTCGCGCCAAAGTCCTTTAAAATAACTGTTTTGTCCGATGTCGCCATCTTCTTTTTCGATGTGTCCACCGACTCCAAGTGAGCGGAGCATCCTAAGCCTTGTTTCTGAACTAGCGTTGCCCCGTTGGTAGCTGAAAAATCCTTTTGGGCTTTGAAAAACCACATAGGGGATTAATTGTTTATAGTTAGGGTCGTTTTCAGCTAGATCTCTTTGCATGAAAAAGAGTTGAGGGTTTTCTAGAAGCGATTTAACCAAGGATTCAGATGCAGGGTTAAATCCTTGTTTTAAAAGTGGTTCAGGAATATGTTTTCTTTCAATTACTAAAATGCTGGCTTTGCTCATGACGCAGTCTTCCTGATATTTAAAATCGGGGTATTACTCTAATATATTATTCAGAAATTCAAGTTAGTCAGGTCATTATGATTTGGGAAGGGATTAGTTTTATTATTTTTGTTTAAGTAATGGAAAATAGTGTTAAAAAGTTTATTCTAAGGTTTGGTTTAAACTTCTGATTTGTTCTTTTTAGCAGATTAAGTCATGCAACATTTGAAATGTAATAAACATATCGCTTTAAGTTCTCTTCAGAATAAAGATTCTGTGTCGCTGATGAAAGAAAGAGTCGTTGATAGCATCGTTTTTTATTTAGTACTAACGGGTTTAATTTTGGTCCCAATATTTAATCATGGGTGTCATTCCAGCCCCCATACAGATGATGAACTTTGTTTGGATGCGTTTGAGGTTAAAAATAATGTCGGTTTAAATAAAAAAGCCCGACCATATAAGTCGGGCTTAGAGTTTTTAAAGTAATTCTTAAAGCTTTGGTACATCCATTGGCAATGGGTTGGTGTAAAGATCAAGTGCTGTTATCTTAAGTGTGGTAATTGCTTTTTGAATTCTTGCAATATTTGGGTCATCCCGTGAATCAAACCCTCCAACAGTAACAATGCTGCTAGTTCGCGTATGCAAAACATAGGCATCGAATTCCAATTTTCTTAAAACACGTGCTGTCTCATGAGCTTGCAAAGCTGCTGCACCTAACATATCGCCTTGTCTGCTTCCAAATAATTTATCCATAAAAGATGTGGTTACAGCTTTGGTTGATTGAAGAATGGCGGAACCGTTATACTCTTTAACTACCAAAGTGACGGATTTTGAGTTTTTTAAGAGGCTGTATTGTTCGTCTGCATTAAGTGTTTTTAATACTGGATCAGGTTTGTTATTTGCAATAGTTTGATTTGGAACAAGCGGATTTCGTACAACAAAAGCTCGTGAAAACGGATTTACTCTTTCTCTTCGGATTTCAGCGCCTTTTTTATCAGCGGTTGGAACATAAATGTTAATTACATCAGAAGTTTCTTTCCCATTTTCCAGTTTCAAATCAGGGGGAGCAAGTTTTTTTACTTTCTCAAGATTTTTACGTGCATCTTCAATATCTTTGTAGCCACCGACTAATACTGCACATTGTTCTGAAACCCGGGTGAATTTCATCGGTTGCCTTAATTCAGGACTCATTTTTTGCCGTCTTTCGAAGTCTGCGATTTGTTTTTTCTTTTCCTCTTCCCCGTAATTGAAAATGTAACTTTTGAGATTATCTCTTGTTCTAAGTATTTCTGAAATTTGCTTTGATAATTCTGGCGCATCGACCCCGGAATAACTGGCACAGCATATTAGCCATGTGCCTGCTTCTACCGTTAATGGATAAGGGTTTTTTGAAGCTGAAGTGTTTGCAATACCTGAAACTACAAAGATACACGCACTTAAAATAACGGATGCAAAAAGACGCATCTTGACCTCCATTTAATCAACCAAAACCTTGTGCTCGGCTTTTCCGAACGACAACTTTAGTAATTAGATGAGAGTCCCATAACAAATAAAAATAAATTAGTCCAGAGGCCAATTGCTTCCCAAGGCCTTCATTTGCTCTAATTTTATTTCCCCAATTGCCTGTTTGCCCAGTTTTAACATGCTATCGAGTTGTTTTTGGTCGAATACGGATTCTTCGCCACTTGCTTGGATTTCAATAAACTTCCCGCTACCTGTCATTACAAGGTTGCTATCAACTTCGGCCCCAGAATCTTCTTCGTAGCAAAGGTCGAGTAATACCTTGTCATCAACAATACCCATGCTAATGGCAGCAATGCTGTCTTTTAAAATTTCGTTAATAGGTGCAAGTGGTTTGTCGGAGTGTTTCTTTTCAAGTGAGCGCAATGCATCGACAAGTGCAACAAATGCGCCATTAATGCTTGCAGTTCTGGTGCCGCCATCTGCATCTAAAACATCACAATCAATCCAAAGGGTACGCTCACCTAGCTTTTCCAAATTTACAATTGCACGTAAACTTCGACCGATAAGTCTTTGGATTTCGACGCTACGGCCATCAACTTTCCCTGATCGATCTCTGGATTTTCGGTTTCCCGTACTTCCCGGAAGCATGGAATATTCTGCAGATAGCCAGCCTTTTCCTTTACCTAATAAAAAAGGCGGAACAGATTGATCAATAGTGCAGGTGCAAAGAACTGTTGTTTTGCCGCTGGAAACCAAAACGCTTCCTGGGGCTTGCTTGGTGAAATTTCGTTTGAAACGCAAGGGCCTTAATTCATTCGCTTTTCTTCCATCAATACGCATGTTGGTAATCCTAGTCTGTGTAAGTTATTTTTTTGAACCAAGAATCATATCGAGTAAAATTGCTTTTTGCGCATGCATCCTGTTTCCTGCTTGTTCAAATACAATGCTTGCCTCGCCATCAATTACTGAGTCTGTAACTTCTTCCCCCCTGTGGGCAGGAAGACAATGCATGAATTTGCAATGCTTTGGTGCTTTGCTCATCAAACGATCATTGATTTGGAAGTCTTTGAATTTCTTGATACGCTTTTCGTTTTCGTTTTCCTGCCCCATGCTGGTCCAAACATCTGTGTAAACGATATCTGCATTTTTGAGGCTATTAATCGTATCTGATGATTGAATTAAAACCGCTTTTGGAAATCGTTTTGCAAAAAGAATTAAAAACTCTTTGTCAAAATGATAAAGCTTGGGCCCTGTAAGAATAAAGTGGTAACCAACCAATGCGCAAGCGATTGCAAGGGATCTCGAAACATTGTTACCATCCCCAATAAAAACTACAGTTTTTCCTGGTTTTGGCCCAAAAGATTCACGGATTGTCAGGATATCTGCAATTGATTGGCAGGGATGAAATTGATCACTTAGGCCATTGATCACGGGGACAGAAGAGTTTTGAGCAAATTCGACAATAGTGTCGTGGGAAAAAGTTCGTAGCACAACTGTGTCAACATAATGACTCATGGTGCGGGCAAAATCCGCAACAGTTTCGCGGACGCCGATTTTGCCATCTGCGGTGCCAAGAAATATTGAATTTCCACCCATTTGCATCATTGCAGCTTCAAAACTAACTCTGGTTCGAAGTGAGGGCTTTTCAAAAATAAGGCCCAATACCTTTCTAGGTAATAGGTCTGGCCTTTTTCCTTTTACCCAGTCTGCTTTGATCTTTTCAGCTAATTCGAGAAGTTTAACGAATTCTGATTCGTTGTATTCAAGTAATGAAAGTAAATGCTTCATTTGCGTTACCATTAATAATTTTGATTAACTGCTTAGATTGTGCAGCAATAAAATTTTATCCAAGAATGATTTTTTCAAGTATGTCGCAACCCTCATCAATCTCAGCATCGGTAATGTTGAGAGCCGGTAACAAACGAATTACCGTGTTATGGGTGCAATTTATTAGCAGTTTTTGTTCCAAACATTTTTGGACGAGGTGGGTGGCATCTTCTGAAAGCTCAAGCCCAATCATGGCACCAGATATCCTGATGTCAGTAATCAGGGAGCATTTTTCTTTCCAAGATTCGAATTTGCTTTTAAACCTATTGCCAATCACAACGGCCCTTTCAAGAAGGTTTTCTTTTTCAATTGTTTCAATCGTTGCTAGTGCCGCTACACAGGCGATTGGGTTGCCACCGAATGTTGCAGCATGAGTTCCTGGTTTAAGCTTTGCTGCGAATTCTTCTCGGGCTATTAAACCACCACATGCAACACCCCCTGCCAAAGCTTTGGCCAACGAAACGCAATCCGGGATAACATTCCAATTTTGGTGTGAAAACCACTTTCCAGTCCTTCCCGTCCCTGTTTGTACTTCGTCGAATATTAACATTAATTTGTTTTCATCACATATCTTGCGCAAGCCTTCAAGGTAACCTGCGGGCGGTAGGTTAATCCCACCTTCACCCTGTATTGGTTCAACCATGATGGCACAGGTTTCTGAATCAATGGCTTGGCGAGTTGCTTCTAGGTCGCCAAATGGGACATAAGAAAATCCCGGCAACATCGGCTCGAGGCCTTGATGGTATTTTGGTTGGCCGGTTGCACTAAGCGCAGCAAAAGTTCTGCCATGGAAACTGTTCAACGCAGTGATTATTTTGTATTTTCCGGGGCCGCCATTCAGCCTTGCTATCTTAATAGCTGCTTCGTTAGCTTCAGTTCCGCTATTACAGAAAAAGCATTGTCCCCCCCAGCCAGTTCTGGTGGCGAGTGCTTCCGCAAGCATTCCTTGAGGTTCTGTGTACCATGAATTTGGAACATGGATGAGTTTGCCTACTTGGTTTTTTACTGCTTCAACGATAAGGGGTGGGCAATGCCCAAGCAATCCGCATCCCCAGCCTGGAAATAAATCTAGGTACACATTTCCTTCGTCGTCCCAAACTCTGGAACCTTCGCCGCGCACCAAGCAAACAGGAAACTTTTTGTAATTTGCAATTACATACTTGTTGTAACTGTTCAACAAGTTCGAATTCATAATAGTCCTTTTCTTTAAATGTTAATTAAACACTAATTAAGTGTAATCTCAGTACCGGTGCCTTGTTTGGTAAATATTTCAAGTAGTAATGAATGCTTTTGCCTGCCATCGATCATGTGGGTTTTACCAACACCCTTTTGCAAACTATCAAGGCAAGCTTCAACTTTTGGGATCATGCCAGAATCAATTATACCTTGCTCGATTAATTCCTTGCAGTCCTTTTGATTAAGACTGGTAATTAAAGAAGAAGGGTCTTTGCGATCTCGAAGTATTCCAGGGGTATCAGAAAGGAAAACAAGTTTTTCTGCTTTTAAACTCATTGCAACAGCGCAAGCCGCTGTGTCAGCATTGATGTTGAGCCATGAGTTTTTATCATCAATTGCAAGCGAAGGAATAACTGGAATCACCCCGGCGCTTATAAAATCTGAAATAAGATTGTTGTCTACTTTGTCTACGATTCCAACATGCCCAAGATCTGTAAAGCCGTTTTCAGTGGGTAACAACCATTTTTTGCCCCACAATACCTGCATTGCGCCGGTATGAAGAGGAATAGCTCGGCCCCCAAGATTCCTGATTCGTCTAACTATATCAGCATTGGTGTCATTAGTTAGAACTTCTCTGACAATAGCAAGAGTATCGTCATCAGTAATTCTACGACCTGCAATTTTTTTTGGTTGAAGGCCTTGCTTTGCCATAGCTTGGTCGATTGCTTTGCCCCCACCATGAACCAAAACTGGGAACATGCCAGCCGTTTCCATTAGAACCAAGTCTGCTAGAGTGCTAGTTAGGCAGCTTGAATCATCCATGATGCTTCCGCCTAATTTAACCACCACAATTTTTTTTCTAAAGGCCCTGAAATAATCCAGAGCCTCTACCAATGCCTCAGCTTTATGTAGTGCATTCATTTTTATTAAACCTAGGTAATAAATGGTAATAATAGGGCTGATTTCTAAGATGTCAACACTTCTAAGTGTTAATTGTCATTTGTTTGAAACTTTGATGTGGAATAAAAATATTAAATGGTATAATTAACAACTGTTTCCCATTTTCATTTGGAGGAAGTTATGAAAAATCTAGTTCTTGCTGCTTTTGGATTATTGTTTATTGTCGGATTGGTTTCTGCTGCCGATAAGCCTGCAAAAGAAATCACCCTAAAAGGTGAAATTAATTGCTCTAAATGTGCCTTAAATGAAACTGCAGATTGTGGCCATGCCATCAAGGTTTCAGAAAATGGCAAAGAAGTAATTTATTACTTTAAAGATAACGGCAAAGCCGAACCTTATCATGATACGGTTTGCAACGGACCAGCTAAAGGTTCAGTAAAAGGCGTCGTGCTTGAAAAAGATGGAAAGAAGTGGATTGTTCCAGCAAAAGATGGCGTTAAGTACGACTGATTTTCATCCTCTTGTGTTTATTTTTGCCGTGATTGGTTCTCCAGTCACGGCTTTTTTGTTGGTTACCCTGCTACAATAATTTGGTATCATGCCTTGGTCTATTCAGGGAGGAGATAACTAAATGAAAGTGATTCTTGCAAATCCAAGAGGTTTCTGCGCTGGTGTTAATATGGCTATCGAAAGCCTAGAAAAAGCATTGGCAAAATTCGGCTCGCCTCTTTATGTTTATCATGAAATTGTTCACAATAGACCCGTTGTCGAACGATTCAGTAAAAAAGGTGTCGTTTTCGTTGATAAAATTGATGATATCCCTGAAGGCTCAACTGTTTTATACAGTGCGCATGGCGTCTCCCCCACTATCAGGTTGGACTCTCAAAAAAGAAATCTACTCGCAATTGATGCCACTTGCCCGCTTGTGACTAAGGTTCATAAAGAAGCTGTAAAATTTGCAAGTGAAGGCTATACCATTATTTTGATTGGCCATGAAGGGCACGACGAAGTACTTGGCACGATGGGTGAAGCTCCAGGAAGTATTGTTCTGGTGGAAGATGTTCAAAGTGCAAACAATTTGGTTCTTCCTCAAGATACTAAGGTTGCGTTTTTGACTCAAACAACTTTAAGCGTTGATGAAGCACAGGTTATTATTCAGGTATTGAAGAAAAAATTCCCTAATATTATCGGGCCATCTAAGGATGATATTTGTTATGCAACCCAGAATAGGCAGGAAGCAGTTAAGGAACTTGTTCCCGAAGTTGATCTTGTTTTAGTTCTTGGAAGTCAAAACAGCTCAAATAGTATGCGTCTTTCGGAGCTTGCAATATCCTTGGGTAAACCTGCTTATTTAATTGATTCTGTTAAAGAGATTAACCCCGAATGGCTGGTTAATACTGAAATTGTTTTAATTACTGCTGGTGCTAGTGCCCCGGAAGATGTTGTTGAAGAATGTGTTGAATGGCTCAGACTTAATTATAATGCCCAAGTTGAAAACAGAATCATCCGGGAAGAACATGTCCAATTTCCCTTGCCTAGAGAGTTGAGAGTTATTTCCAATTCTGTTTCGTGATTGATAGGAACCAAATTTGGATAACTTTATCAAGCATCTTGTAGATTCAAGACTTCCAATTCTTCCTGTGAAAAAAGATTTCAAGATAGGATGTATAGGTTCTGGTTTTATTATGAAAGATTGCCAGATCCCTGCTTATAAAAGTGCGGGATTTCATGTTTCTTGCATTGCTTCAAGATCTAAAGATAAAGCAAAAGAAGTTGCTTTAAATCATAATATCCCAGTCGTGTATGATTCGATTGATGAAATGCTTGAACATGGTGACTTTGATATTTTAGATATTGCGGTTCCACCGGAAGCTCAACCAGAAATTATAATGAAGGCCCTTGAGCAATCTAAAAAATTGCGGGGAATTTTAGCCCAAAAGCCTCTTGCCATGGATTTGCTTACTGCGAAAAACTTGGTTAATGCGTGCAAACAAAAGTCAGTCACTCTTGCAGTAAATCAAAATATGCGTTTTGATCAATCGGTAAGGGTTGCTAAGTCTCTTTTAAATTCAGGAAAACTTGGAGATATCGTTCTGGCTACCATTGAAATGCGAGCTATTCCGCATTGGATGCCTTGGGCCAAAGGTTTAAAATCGCTTTCAACTTTTATCATGAGCATTCATCATTTAGATACTTTTCGCTATTGGTTGGGGAACCCAAACCTAGTTTTTGCTAGTACTACCAAAGACCCAAGAACTAAATTTTCGCACACCGATGGCGTTAATTTATACATCCTCGAATATGATTCCGGAGCACGCGCTTCTTCTTGGGATGATGTTTGGGCGGGGCCTGCCAAGGAAGGTGCGGGCGAGGATATTTATATTCGTTGGCGTATTGAAGGTACTCTTGGTATGGCTAAAGGTACCATCGGTTGGCCTAAATATCCGGAAAAAATTCCAAGTACCTTGGAGTTCACCACTGTTGGTGACAATGGTAAATGGCATTCACCAGTATGGAATGAAGTTTGGTTTCCCGATGCTTTTGTAGGCACAATGGCTCAATTATTGCGTGCGGTCGAACTGGGGATCGAGCCCGAAATCAGTGGTGACGATAACCTTTTAACTATTGCTTTGTGCGAAGCGGTTATGATTTCAGCTTCAACGCACCAAGCAGTAAATCCTAGCGCTTTAATTGAATCAAATTAATCGAGTCTGGATGAGAGCGAATAGTTTGTATAATCCCTGAAGCCTTGTTTAAAGTTTCAAGGTATTCATCGTTAGGTTTCGAATCTGCAACAATCCCGCCTCCCGCTCCAAATTGCAGCCATTTTTCTGATGAAAATATACTTCGTATCAAAATGTTTGTGTCCATGGATCCATCAAAACCAAGATACCCCACGCTGCCGCAATAAATCCCGCGGGGTGATGTTTCTAACTCGGAGATTATTTCCATCGATCGTATCTTCGGGGCCCCTGTGACAGATCCTCCTGGAAAACATGAAAGCAATAAATCTAATGCATCATGCTCTGGCTTTAGCTTGCCTGTAACTTTGGAAACTAAATGGTGTACATTTGAGAATGTTTCAAGTTTGCAAAGTTCTTCTACTTGAATACTTCCGAATGAGCAAACGCGGCCCAGATCATTTCTGAGCAAATCTACAATCATTACATTTTCAGCTCTATCTTTTGGGCTATTTAGAAGCGAATACGCCATCTCGTTATCTTCTTTTTCTGTTTTTCCTCTGGGCCTTGTTCCTTTAATTGGACTTGTTATTACTTTGTTATTTTGGAGGGTTAGAAATCTTTCAGGAGATGCGCTTAAAATATTGCCCATCGAAGTAGTTAGATAGCATGAAAACGGGGCAGGGGATGTTTTTGAAAGTAATTCGTAAAGCAATCGGTCATCGCAAAATTTTGGATGCCAGAACCTTTGTGATAAATTGATCTGAAACGAATCTCCTGCATTGATGTATTCAATACTTTTTTTAACGCTTTTCATGTAGTCAATCGCGGAATTGTCACAATAAAAATGCTCGTCATCAAATAACCTGAATAAATTTTCAGGAGCTTTATAGCTTAATTCTTTCTGAGTAAAGTTTGTCTGATGGATTTTCGTTGGAGTTTCCAGCAATTTAAGAACCATATCGGCACGATTTTTAGCATGAAGGGTCTGTAAATTTTCAGTCGTTTCAGGGAAACCAGTTGAAACCAGCCAGACTTCCTCTTTTCGTAAATCAAATGATAGAACCCAGTCGTAAAAGCCTATTGATAAGTCAGGCGATGAGATAAAAGCTTTGCTATCCGAAGGTAACTTTTCTATTTGTTTTGATAATCCATAGCCAAATAGCCCTGCCATCCCCCCTTGGAATGGAGGGACTCCATCCATTGGTTTAATTTTCCAACGGCTATATTCACTTCGTAAGGTTTTTAATATGTCACTTGGTTGGTATTTTGTGTCTGCTTGCTTTTCCAAAACTTTAAAAGGATCTGCAGTTAAAAAAGCATAATCACTGCCACTGGCGTTTCCTTCAAGGAACAACAATCCAGGAAGATTTTGCAATCTTAAAAAAGCCTCTCTTTGGCTTATTGGCATACTTATTTTTTTGATGTACGGTGAAATCACTATTCAATCTTTTCTTAGGTTGTAAAGTTCTTAATCAGTTTTTTTATCTATCATCGGATTACGATGGATGTTCTCTTCTCGTGTTAAGAAACCCCACTGTAATTCCTGATCCTGAGTGTAATTTTTTCCCAGTGTAATTGCAGTCATCGCTTTACAAAGTTCAAATCCTAAATAAAAGGAATGCGATTCATCTATTTCTTCTGTTTTTTTCACTTCCTCAATTAATTTGTAAGGATCTTGACCCATCAGATGAATGTTTTTATTCATGATGTGGATTAATCCGTCTTCGGCAAATATCCTGAAATTCTTGTCCTTTATTTCAGACTTGAATCGGTTAAGTGTTTCTATTCCATGCCTTCGTTCGGTCGGATCTCTTAGTAATAGTAATCCCGGTTCTAATCGCTTGGGAATTACTTGCTTTGTGATGGCATGAAACATCAATTTCCTAGCAAGATCTATTTCTTTAACTGTAGTTCTACACCAGTTAATAACGGAAGTTGTTAAAACACTTTGAATATTAAGTTCTTGGCATATTGCAATTAATAATGCATTGATCCCTGAAGAATCTGAATCTGTTAATTCGGTTACATTTCCAATTCCCATCATCATGGGAATCGTTGGATAAAGTTCCCGGGCTTTATAATATCCGAGTAATGATTTTGCGAAGCCAAGCCCGATGGGTTCAAGAATTGGGTCGATTCTAAATTTACGGTTCCAACTCAGTAGTTTTTCAACAGATTTATTTAAAGTTTCAGGTCTACCTGGTTCTTTTGGTATCAGAACAAATTCGCATTCTAAAAGTTTGGCAATTTCAAGATTATCTTCGTTGATACTTAAAACCAAGTCTGCCCCTGCATTTACTGCGCTTTCTACTTCCACGGGATTAAAACTATCGATGGAAACTTTGATATTTAGTTTTTTTAGTCTTTTAACACATTCCCCAACTTGTATCCAAGGTGTGCCAGGATTCATTCCTAGATCAATGATATCCGCACCCTGTGAAGCAAGATGGATGGCTGTAGTTTCGATCTCTTCCAAGGATAAATCAGGCGCGTGATTTATTTCCGCTATTATCTCGATGTTGTACTTTCCATAATCAGGGTTCGTCGCATTGAAATTTCCAACCTTTAAAAAGTTAGGTAAATCTCGAAGGTCTTTGGGGCCTTTTATGCAAGGAATGCCTGTTTGGATTTCTAAAATTTTTGCTTCTCCTCTACATAAGCCAGGAATTATTATTTTGTCAGGTTTGTTCGTTATTTTTAAATGTGAACTAATCCATTCCATAGTTGCCAATGCTGCTACATTTATTGGTAATGTGTTAATTTCCCAATCAAATGGTAATGACTCCGTCATCCTGGAAAGTAAATCCTTTAGTGAAGGGCTTGCTAGCTTTCCAGTTACAAAAAGTAACTTATCCTTGGACATTTTATGTTTGCCTGAAGATTCCTTATTATTGTTCTATTTTACTGAAAAACCGATGTGATTCCTGATTTAATTCGTTAATAACGATATTTGATCTAATCCGGGCATTGGTTGCTAAGGATTTTCCTTGATATATGTTTTCCAAAGGTTCAATATTTTTGTTTTTTCAGGATCCGTCACAAGATTTGGGTTGCCAAAATCTTTACCTGTAAGTGATTTTAAACATAAATACGCAGAATTACGAACCCATGCTGAATTGTCTTCCAAGGCCGCTGTAATATTAGACATGCCGATTTTTTGGTTTCGTAGGGCGATTGCTGAAATCGCAGCAGCTCGGATCTCAGGATTATCATTATTCAAGTATTCAATTAGTGTTTCCTTGTTAAAGCGTACAAACCTTTCTGCAAGAGCTTTTCTTGCTTCAAATTGTTGAAATCCTTGCAGGTTTGGAATGGCTGCAGATAATGCTTGGGTGAATTCCCCGCCTTTTCCTTTTTTAAATTCCTCAAGGGTTTCTAAAAATTTTTCGGGTTTTGCATTTGTAAGTAAAGCTAGGGAAGTTTTTTCTGGAGAAGCTGGGATATCTTTCTTGCTAGTAGTATTGTCGTTCTCTTTTTTAGTGTTGTTGTAAGTTATTTTACCTTGAGTTGCGCCTTTTCCGTCACCGGTAATTGCTACTTTAATTCCGCCTTGCTTTGATAGATTGGCAATTGCATCGCCTCCAACTCCGCCACTTTTAAGCTCGACCAACCCAAGGTTATTTGTTTTTCCCCGAAGAAGCGTAGTTAGGTCTTCTGCAAAATTTGATTTTGTTAGAAACAGAATTGCAAAACATGTATCTGCATTATAACTTGCGTAATCACCTTTCCAGGAGCCATTAGGGAGCTGGTTAACTAAAAGAATTTCAGCACCCCAAGAGTACCAGTCTTTTCTCCCTATTGATTCCAAGCCTAACCCTGTTGCGGCTCTTTCGAGTGACCATAAGAAATAATAACTTTGGCCCCCTTGTTCTCCAAGCCTTGCAATTAATCCTTCTTTGCCTTTACCTGCTGGATTTCCAATGCAACTTCCCAAAGCGAAAAGCCCACGGCCTAAAAATACATCCTTACTAATGTCGATTCTTTCTGATGGTTTTAGTTGGGTTCCAATTTCTACAAAAAAGCCTGAGGCCAATCCTAGACAAAGTAGGCCCGCTCCTGTCATGGTTGGAGATGAAGGCTGGTTTCCACCACTTCCTGAATAGGCCCAGCCTCCATCTTGAGCTTGCGTGCCACGGAATCTTAATAATATTCTGGAAAATGCGATATTAATTGGGATTCCGTGTCTTCTTGATACCCACAGTGCAAATGTTGCAAATTGAGTGTTTGAATTGTCTGAACCTCCATCGTTGTTGTTACCGGTGGCTTTTTCCTGATATATTACTTTGATTGATCGAACAACTTCAGGTGATAAATCTTCAAATGATTTCTTGCTATTAAATTTGGGAAATGTTTTTGTAGCTTTTAATTCAACTGATTTTTTTTGGTTAGTTTCAAGTCGTAATAACTCTTCATTGTTCGGACCTGGGCAATTATAACCCCAACCGCCTGATTGGGTTTGCCCGGCCAGTAACCGCATTGCCAAAGATTCGATTAAGGCAATATCTTCAATTTGGCCAAGCCGGTCGAAAAATATAAGACATAACGCAATTGAATAAGTATGGGTTGTTGTTTGTGCGTTTTTTCTTAATGCAGTAATTGCTTTTGCCAAAATTTGGTCATCTTGTGTAATGCCAGATTCTAGCAATGCCATTCCTGCCAAGGCTGTAGGGCCAATATCGTTATCGGACCAAGTTCCATCAGGTTTTTGGGTGTTTTTTAAAAAGGAAGTGCCACGATTTATTGCTGCTTCTACATCTTGCTTGGAGAACGAGCTATTAGGATTGTTTTGAAAACAAACAGATTGATTAAGCAAAAGAATAAGAATTAAATTGAATTGCATTTTTGTTACCAAGAATAATAAAGTTTCGATGCTTAAACCATAATATCTTTTCCTGTTTGGTTTTCCTAATAAACCTTTGAAAATATAACTGTTTCCATTATGATGCTGTTTCTACAAAATCTTTGCCTTGCGTTCGGAATATTGATGCTTAAAAATCTAATAGAGCCTGATTTTCCTTCATTTTATTGGAAGGTTGGCGTAAATCTTGAAATGATTTCTTTTAATAAAGAATGGGAAATCAAAATATTAGATCACAATGCTTCATCGTGGTTAGATCAGATTCATGAAGATGAAAAATCTGATCTTATGAATGCGATTGATTCTTCTAAATTTCTTAAAAAACATTTTTCGATGGAGTTTCGACTTCGAAATCCTGACCAAAATTGGATTTGGGTTCATGGGCGTTTCCAGCCTTTTTATGATGAATTACAATGCGTTAAAGGGTTTGATATTTTTGGCATTGAATTTGAATTGCAAAATCAATCAAGCAAATCCAATGTTTCTCGTTTACTTGCTGCTGAAGACGCAAGTCGCGTAAAAAGTGGCTTTTTGGCAAATATGAGCCACGAAATTCGAGCACCAATTCAAGCGATTGTTGGTTATGCTCATATGCTTGCAGATCTAGAGCTTTCTGCCGACGAAAGAAAAAAAATGTCTCGGGCGATGTCTCGTAGTGGGGATTTCTTGCTCCAGTTAGTTAAAGATATTTTAGATTTTTCAAAGATTGAAGCAGGCAGGATGGATATTGATATTCTCCCTGTTTCCCCTTGGTATACGATTTCCGAAGTGTTTGAAACTCTTGGGCTTCAAGCTAATAAAAAGGGTATCAAATTGCTGGCCATTCCCGAGGGTGATATACCAGTCCTATTTCATACAGACCCAACTCGCCTTAGGCAGATCCTTGTGAATCTTTTAGGGAATGCGATTAAATACACATTAAAGGGCGAAATTAAAGTTCGGGTAAAAATCGATCATATTGAAGATATTTCTGGTGATTGCTTGGTGTTTTCTGTTGAAGACCAAGGGCCAGGGATGGACGACAAACAAATGGCTGCTTTGTTTAATCCATTTGTAAGGGCAGGAAAAGGTTTTTCTTCACGCATTGAAGGTACGGGCCTAGGGCTAACTATCGCCAACCGACTTGCCCGCTTATTAGGCGGATTTATTAGAGTTACAACCAAATTGAAAGCTGGGTCTTGTTTTTCTTTGTTTCTTCCTGTTGATTCTCAAGATTTACACAAAGTAATCGATTCTGCAAAACTTGGGACATTAAACTCGCGCGATTTAAATGCAATCACAAGTACTTTGTCACTACCTTCGACCGCATCTATTTTACTTGCAGAGGATAGCGAAGACATTCAAGTTTATTTGCGTTATCTTTTAGAAAAAGAAGGCTTGGACGTTACAACGGTTTCATCTGGATCTAAAGTTTTACACGAATTAGCTCAATCTGATTTTGATTTGATATTAATGGATTTGCAGATGCCTGATGGTGGTGGTATGGAAACTACAAAAATCATTCGGAATTCTGGTAATAAAATTCCGATTTTTGCTTTGACCGCCAATGCTACAAAACATGATGAGATTGAATGTTTGGAAGCTGGTTTTGATTTGTTTTTAACCAAGCCGATCGATCGCGAGAAATTGTTGGAGGCTTTAGCTTGTTATTTGCCTATTGTTGAAAAAATCAAAATTGAGGGGCATGGGATTGTTGAATCTGGTTCAGATTCCAATCTTAATTTGCAACAGCATTTCTTTAATTCATTAGTGTTTAAAATTAATAATATTATTGATTTTAATAAATCTAAATCTTTTGATTCACTCGAAAAAGAACTTCACCAGTTAAAGGGTGCAAGTGGGTTTTATGGCTATCCCCAGTTAGCACAAATTGGCGAAAAAATCGAATGTGCCATCAAAAAAACTTCTAACGAGAAAGAAATTGAAGATTTGATTAAAGTTCTTTCTGTCGAAATTAATAAGATCGTTTCTTAGTTGATTTTAAATTAATGGAAGTTGTTTTTTAGTTTTCGCAATTAGAACCCTTTTTGTTTACCTAGCCTTCATGATTGCTACCCGATTCGTTCATAAATCTCTTCGTTTTTAATTACGTCCTCAAGTGGTTTTTTTAACTATCCGATTGCTTTAATAGTGTTTTTATTATTCTCAGGAGGTTTTTATGAATCCGCACCTTTTAGCAAATATTGCGTGCGGAGAAGATAATCAAAAAGAGTTTTCTGAACCTTTGCTTAATTCATTCCGCTTGGATTTACCCATAACCATTAATAGCGTTGAGATCTTGCCAAAAAATGGCGTTTTAAATTTAAGATCCTTTCCACTTCTTAATAATTTACCTTGGGTTAAGGTGTTGCCTGATCTCGAGCCAAAGGTTAACACTGAATGCTGGAAGTTCCCTACGCCGCAAGAAGGAGCAGCAAATTATGTTACTCCTAAACTTTTGGGGGATACCAGTTCCGATAATAAAAGTCTTGAAGCAGAGTCTTCTGATCATGTAGAAATACTTCTTGAAAAAGACCTTACTAGGGTAAAACCATTAAAGGATATGTTTCATTTTAAAGAACGATTAATGTATTTATTGCAACCTCCGATTGAAGAGGTGTTTATAGGAAAAGAGGTTAGCCTTCCCTTCAAACCATTTCCGTACCAGATTAAAGGGATTGCATTTTTAATGCCAAGAAAATCAGCATTGATCGCTGATGAGATGGGATTAGGGAAAACGATACAAGTTATAATTTCGATTAGGCTGCTATTTCGTTCTGGGTTATTGAAAAATGTTTTAATTGCTTGCCCTAAACCTCTAGTTATAAATTGGACTCGTGAATTAAAGCTTTGGGCTTCAGATTTACCAGTTGAGGTGATTTGCGGCAATACAGAGGAACGAAAAGTCTCTTGGAATGTATCTAATACTGCGGTAAAATTAGTTAATTATGAGTTGTTAACCCGCGATGTTCTTGAAGGGGTTGCAGAAAATAAATTTTATGATTTGATGGTAATTGATGAAGCCCAAAGAATCAAAACAAAGGGATCTAAGACAGCACAGGCTGTTTGTTCCGTTCAGCGAGAGCGTAGTTGGGCTATGACTGGGACTCCTGTCGAAAATCGTCACGACGATTTGATTAATATTTTTGAATTTGTAGATCCAGGTAGGGTTCCCAAAGATACCCCCCCGAAAATGTTGGCAAGCTTGACTTCTGAAAGTATTATCCGAAGGACAAAGGAAGAAGCTGCCCCTGATATGCCTGCTAAAATTATTCAGGATGTTTTTCTTGAGCTTACTCCTGCTCAAAGGCAGGCTTATGATCTTGCTGAAAAAGAGGGTGTTGTTCATTTAAATAAGTTAGGCGATACAGTTACTGTTCAGCATGTTTTTGAGTTGGTTATGCGATTAAAACAGATTTGTAATTTTGATCCTAGAACTGGTGCAAGTTCCAAAGCTGAACAATTGTTGGCCGATATGGAGGAAGTTCAAGCTACCAATAGTAAAGCGATTGTTTTTTCCCAATGGGTTAAGCCTCTTGAGGAACTTGCGGAGCAATTAAAAGATTATAATCCGTTAATGTATCATGGGAAAGTTCCCTCTCAGCAAAGGCAGGGGATTCTTGATCAATTTAAAAAAGATCCAAAAGCACATGTCATTTTGATGAGTTATGGCACTGGTAGCGTTGGGCTTAATTTACAGTTTACTAATTATGTATTTCTTTTTGATCGCTGGTGGAATCCTGCAATTGAGGATCAAGCCATCAATCGGGCGCATCGTTTGGGCCAAAAGTCCACTGTTTTTGTCAAGAGGTTCATTTCTCAAAAAACTATTGAAGAAAGAATCGCAGAAGTGTTGGATGCCAAACGAAAACTATTTGCAGATATTATTGAGCATAGCGGTTTGCCTTCTTCGTTAGGCTTAAATGAGGAAGAAATCTTCAACCTATTTAGTTGTACGCCACGACCAAAAAAGATTGCAGCTTAAAAATTTATCTTAAGATTCATTGTTTTTTCTAAGTTAGAACCGTAGTCAAAACCTGATAGTAACTCTAAATTGATATTATACATGGTGTCTCGTTTCATCAGTATTCTATTATTATTGGTCTGGGAAATTCTTATGGACATTGCAAAATCTACTGGAAAACTAGGCATTGTTGTCGGTGGGGGCCCAGCTCCTGGGATTAACGGGGTTATTAGTGCCGTTACCATCGAAGCCATTGTTAATGGCATGGAAGTTTATGGTTTTATTGATGGGTTTAAGCATTTAGTTAAAGGTAGCGTTAGCAATATAAAAAAACTTACGATTGAGGATGTTAAAGGCATTCATCTTAAAGGTGGATCAATCTTAGGTACTTCGCGAACTAATCCTGCAAAAAATGATGCAGATATGAAGCAAGTTCTTGAAGCCCTTAAAAATCTTGGGATAACCAAATTAGTAACTATTGGCGGCGATGATACAGCTTTTTCAGCAAGTCAAGTTTATCTTAAGGCTGCGGGCGCAATTAATGTCGCTCATGTTCCCAAAACAATTGATAATGATTTGCCTTTGCCGCCTTCGACTCCAACTTTTGGATTTGAAACCGCTAGGCATTACGGAGTTAATATTGTTCGTAGCCTTTGTGAAGATGCTAAAACTACTTCACGCTGGTATTTGGTTATTAGCATGGGTCGGGCTGCTGGGCATTTGGCCCTTGGGATTGGTAAAGCTGCTGCAGCTACCCTGACTATCATTCCTGAAGAATTTCAGGATAGAGATGTTTCGATGGATGAAGTGGTTGATATTCTTCTTGGTTCAATTATAAAAAGGCGCAAAAACGGTTCTAATTATGGTGTTGCTGTGCTTGCTGAAGGGCTATTAGAGAAAATAGGCGAAAAAGGTTTATCAAATGTAGATGCCAATCAATTGAGCCGCTACGGGAAAGTTGAGCGTGATCCGCATGGCCATTTGCGCTTAGGTGAAATTGCGTTTGGAAGAATGGTTAAAGATCATCTTGCTGCCAAGCTTGAAGAATTGGGAATCAGCCTGACGATTATTGATAAAGATTTAGGCTATGAACTTCGTTGTGCCGACCCGATTCCTTTTGATGCTGAATATACGCGAGATCTTGGCTATGGCGCGGTTAAATTCCTGAAATCTGATGAGTGTACAAAATATGGAGCAGTTATTTCATTTATTGGTGGCAAGCTCCAACCTATACCCTTTGAAAACATTATAAATCCAACTACTCGAAGAATGAAAACGAGAATAGTTGATGTTAAAAGCGAAGGGTTTGAATGTGCAAGACGCTATATGATCATGCTTGATAAATATGATATCCAAGACCCTATTAAACTCGATGCTCTGGCAAAAAGTTTAAATTGGACATCTGAACAATTTAAGAAGAGGTTTAGTTATCTTGTGGGGCTTTAGATAGTTATTGCCCCCTAGATGCAGTACCTTTTTTAACAGACATTGCAATTGGGGCCTCAAAATTAAGTGGCCTTCCAGCTACAACTATATTTTTTTCATGAAGTAAATCGCGCATCCTTCGATAGATAGTAAAGCTATCAGGGTAAACGCAAAAAGTTACTGCAGTTTGATTTGTATCAAGACTGCCTATTATTTTCATAAATTCAGAATTTGGATTAAGCGCTTGTTCCAATGTTTCGCCCCTTTCTGGATCAAGCGATTCTAATACCCAACCCGTCAAAGAAAATCTGAAATTAGATCGTTCATCAGGAACAGCATTAGAAGAGGCTATATCTAATGCGCTTCTTTCTCGTTCAACTGTGTATTTTATTTTGAATGCACCATAAGTTTGTGAGGATTCTTCGAGTTCCCACTGTTTTCGTAGCTTTTCACCTAAACTTTGCATTTGCCCTGAAACTTCTTCAAGCATTGCACCAATGTCTACAGGTGTGATGCGTCCGTTTTTACATTCAAAAATCATCTCCTCTGATTGCAAGGTTCTGCTAACAGGAGTTTTGTATTTAAGTTCATTTTTTGCACCTTTGGTTTTTTTAAGTGTTTCAATTTCTTCTTTTAATTGGTCGGATTTTGCTTTTATTGCAGCCATATTTATTGGGCTGGTTTTATTGATTTCAGATGATTCTTTTATCAGTGTGTTTAGTGCTTTTTCTTGATCAAGGAGTGTTTTTAAACTGCTATTTAATTCATAAACTTTTTGTTCCATTACCCCTTTTTCTTTAACTTGGTCGTTAAGATTATTCTTTCTGCTAGTAAGTATTGCTTCAAAATCAGCTTTTTTCTTGTTTTTTTCATCAATGCTCTGTGTGAGGGGATCTGAAATATCAATTAATTTGTTTTCCGTAACATTTTGTGTATTTGGTGTAAACGATTCTGGGATTTCAAACCCTTTGTATGTTCTAGCTCCAACCCATGCTACTAAAATCAGTTTTATGATGATACCAACAACATTAGCGACGACATCCAAAAAGGAATCGAAGCTAAAATGTATTTCTTTATCTGGTCTTCTTCTTCTACGCATGGCTTAAAATTATCTTCCTTGAATAATTTCTTTGGTATTATCTTCAGACTCTAAGTTTTGTCTTTTTTGTTTTATTCCTGCTGATTGTAATGCTGGATAAGACAAGTGATAAGGTCTCAATCCATCAGGCCAAACTAAGAATCGTACTTCTGGTCTGTAGGGCGGTTCGCCTGCTCGTACTGTTGATTGTTTTCTTGTGATCATTTTTTCTATTTCTTGTACAAATCTTTTAATGCCTTCTTCGGAAGCCAATAAACTTGTTGGAATGACTAAGCGGTTAGGATGAACTAGTATTTCTTCAAATTTACATTCCACATAAATCACCCAATCTCTGTCTGCAAATAATCTTGCAGCTCTTAATGGAGCGGGAGTGGAGCTTTTTCTAGGCCCTAATTCAGGTAATGGGGCTGCTATTCTTGCTGTTGGATCTTGCGCATCACTGTTGCTTTGTGACTCATCTTCCCGGTTGTACGTCGTTCTAGGCGGACTTTGTTTGTTAATTACATTTGGATCATTTTTTTTGCTGTTGAGGGAAATTGAAATACTAGGATTTTGATCCTGGCTTGTTGGTTGTGATTCTTGTCCATTGGAACCAATTGCACTTTTAGTGCTTTCTTTTTTTGAAGTTGAATTTGGGTCATCTCCTTTTTGACCGGGGCTTCCATCCGAATTATTCGTATTTGATTTGTTTTTGTCTTCACCTGAAGAACTGTTACCAGTTCCTTTTTGGCCATTTGAATTGCCATCGGCGAAAGAGTTTGGTGTCGTTGCAACAGAATAGGTTTCTTTTGAACCAGGAACCCCTCCTGTTCCATTATTTGCAGAATTACTTGTGTTCCCACTTCCAGAAGAATTATTTCCTATATTTATTGATTTAGCATTACCATTATTTACCCCTGTTGGATCATTTTGATTGTTATAGTTTTGATTTATATCAGTGGTTGATTTGTTTGGGTTTCCTGTAGTTTGATTGGTTCTATTTGTTTGGGTTTCATTTTTGTTATTTGAATTACTATTCATATTAGGGTTATTGATACCGGCACCATTGCCGTTTTGATTGCCGTTACCGGATACCAGATTATTAGGGTTATTGATACCGGTACTATTGCCGTTTTGATTGCTATTAGCAAATCCTACATTATTGGGGTTAATGTTTCCGGTACCATTGCCGTTTTGATTGCCGTTACCGGATCCGGAATTATTAGGATTAATGTTACCTGAACCATTGCCGTTTTGATTGCCGTTATCGGATCCGGAATTATTAGGATTAATGTTACCTGAACCATTGCCGTTTTGATTGCCGTTTTGATTGCCGTTACCGAACCCCGGATTATTAGGATTAATGTTACCTGAACCATTGCCGTTTTGATTGCCGTTACCGGATCCGGAATTATTAGGATTAATGTTACCTGAACCATTGCCGTTTTGATTATTTACTGAGGTTGGATTATTTTTAACTAAAGTGTTAGTTGTGTTTTTGTTAACCGGGAAACCAGGAAGTGCAGTGATTGGCCGTATATTTTGAGCAGTTGCACCATAACTAATTGATTTTGCATTTCCGGTAGAACCATTTCTTTTTTCATTTCCATTTTGATAAACACCGTTCTTTATTGAATCGTTATTTTGTTGAGGAATATTGCCATTTCCATTGTTTATTCCACCAAGAATATTTCCTGGGGCAGGAATTGGTTTAGGGATTTGCATCGGTTTGATCATTGAAACAAGTTTTGAAGGCGAGGGGGCCGATTGTTCGGTTGGAATATCTAAAACCCAAATTTTATCAACTAATTCGTAGCCGAAATCGATATCCATAGGTTTTATAATAGATTGAAGTTTCCAATAATTGGTGATCCCCCCGGGCCTTACAAGTAGCATTAAGTAAGGAGTTGAATCTTTCGGCCCAAGGGTTTGTTGAAGGTATTCTCTAAGTAGCGAAGTTCGGTTTAAAATTTCATTTTTAAGATTGTCGGATTCATCATTTGAGGGAATAAGAGTTTGATCAGGAAAAAATAAAATACCAGATTCATTGCATTCGATATATAAAGGTTTTCGATTCAGACCATTTTTTCCAAAATAAGGAACAATAGAAAAAGCGAACTTATCTTTATCAATTGAAAATTTCATTTCTTTTAAAATCAATTCCATTGAAGCAATTTTTTCAGTTAAATCTTTCGTTTCTTTTAAATTTTTATCTGCATTTGTTTTCTCTTGTTCTAATTTTTTAACAAGCATGTTCACTTTTGATTTTTCATTTGTTATTGCGATTTCTTTTTTAATTAGATCATCCGAAGAAATTTTCGATTGAGATTTATCGTTATTTTTATCCAGTTGAGAAAGTTCGATTTTTAATAAGCTGATCTCTTTTTCTAATGCTGATTCTTTTTTCAAAAGTTCTTCATGCTTTTCTGATTTCAATTTAATCCATGCATTTTTTTCATTATCCTGATTTTGTTTTTCAGCATCAGTTTTAACTTGTAAATTTTTTGATTGAGTCCATGCAGCTTCATATGCCTTTTCTAAGGCAGCTTTTTTTGCTTTTTTATCCATTACTAAAAGTAAAAGAATCAACGCCCCCATGGTGCAAAGTAGCACAGCAAGGAAAGGGAAAGTTGAGACTTCTAGCTTCTTGCGCTTTCTCATGCAACCTTTCCGGAAGGATTACTGCGTGGGTTTTGATTCGCAGTATTAAAAAATGGTTCGTTGCTTCTACCTTGCAATTTTGAAGTTAGTAAATGCACTGCAGCCGTAAGGCAGTGGACAGCTTCCTGAAAATCGCCTGTAGAGTGGATCTGATTAAGGTTTTCCTGCATAAGATTTTGGATTTGAATCAAATGTTTTTCACCTTGCTGTAATTCAACTAAAGAATTTGTTTGCCTCGTAAGGCTTTCGACAACTTTTTGCAGAGATTGTTGCTGTTGAATGCTTGAGTCATGCAATGAGGATGCCAGTTTTCCAACTTGTTCCGTAAATTTTCTTCCAAGTTCAGAAGAGTTGAGCTCGTATTTTTCCATTTGTTGTTGGTGTGAAAATAAGGTTTTTGTTAAAGCTTCCTCAAGTGCATTGCGCATTCTATTTTGTGATTCGAATCCTGAGCCTTCCGCCTGAGCAGTTATTTTTTCGAAGGAATTTGCCCAGAGATCGACTTGTTTTGTAACTAATGTTTCTGTTGATTTAATCAAATCTTTAGTGTGTCGTGATAGAATTTCAACAATTGGATTTTGATCTGACTGAACCCTTAAAAACCTATGAGCTAGATTTTTATCGATTGAGTGTTCCAAATTTTCTAAAAATTGATCTCCTGATTTTTCTACCAAAAAACTGAAGAACATACAAACCATGGTTAACGCTAGTGCAAGAGCTGTCGCATCGAATGATAGTGCTAAGCCATCAGTTACGGTGCTCATCGATTTTTCGAGCATTTCAGGAGTAACACCAGAAATGGCGCCCGTGATACCTAGAACCGTTCCTAAAAATCCAAGAATTGGGATAGCCCAGGTGATAAACCGGGTTAAGCCAAAACTTCCTTCAAATTCAATACTATCTGCATCAGCAAAATTTCGAAGTTGATCATCAAGATCTTCAGCACTACCTCGTTGTTTGACGAATTGTAGGACATTTAAAAATCTGCGAAACACAATTGTTTTTTTTGTTTGTAGTGTTGCGGTATTTAGATTTTCGAGAAGAGTTGTTGTTTCTAATGGATGAACTTGGATGTTATCCCAAACTGGAATAAGTGTTTGACGCAGTGCGCTTTTCTCTTTTATTATTTTTGACAACTTAAAAATAAGTGCTGTGATAGCACAAGAAAACATTACAATTTCAACAAATTCTACAGGATGGCCCAGGTACCGTTTCATGATTGGGACATCAATCGGTCCAAACATAACCAAGGACCAAAATCCAACCGCTATGGGCACGCCTATGATTAATGAAATTGATGTTCCAGCCATCGAAGTTGTTTTAGGGTTGAAATTGTCGGTCATAAAGATTCCTCAGTAAGGCAAAAGCAAATTAACAATCGAAGATTTAAATAAGGAGTCGGAATATAAAATTCTATAATCTCCTTATAAGTATCGACATAATGAATGCGGGATAATAACGATAATCTTAAATAGTGCTAGTCAAATTTAATTGAAAATGAAGCGCAAATTTAAGAAATGAGGGGGCCAAGGGAGGCGAGGTTGAGTTGGTTAGTTGTTGTTTTTTAAAAGGTTAAAGCATAAACGCAGAATAAGGGCGGGTTGGGTGCCGGGGGGCTTTTTGTAAGTAGGGCGGTTTTAGTCGAGTAGGTGCTTTTTTAATTTTAATAGTGTATCGGGTGATGTAAGAGCGTTTTTACCAAATCCTAAATCAGCCCCAAGTTTAAGTGCATCTTTTTGCGATTGTTCAAAATTACTAATTAGCATGATAGGGGATGAGGATGCCTTCTTCGAATAATATTTTTCGATAAAGTCCAATCCGGATTCTGCATTAGAATCAAAAATTCGATTAACTAATATCAGGGAAAAAGTTTTAGAATCAATCAATGAAAAAGCTTCAGTCGAAGAATCAGCATTAATTATTTCGACTTGGAAATTTTGATTAATGAGACGGCTAATACTTGAATGATCTGCACAGCATTGGCCGATGCTCAGGACTGATTTATGAGGCATATTAGTTATCCTTGGAATTTGAGGACTTTTTAAGAAGAAGCTGTTTAAATTCATTTAATTTTTCAGAATCCAGTTCTTTGGGACCTTTTAGAAGAAGGTAATCAATATCAGCAATTGCTTTTTGTATCTCATTATTTTGTGCAAGAAGAATGATACGATTTCCCCTTTCTTCGTGAGAATTTTCATCAATCGAAATAATAGCATCAAGATAACGAATCAGACCAATGTTATCTTTTTCTTTTTTAGCGATGCCTGAGAGATTTGTAAGTATTCTAATTAGAATTTGTTTGTTTTTCATGGGGAGAAAATCGTTATCAACAAGAGTTCTTCCATTGATTTCCAAAATTTTCTTTGACGCTTGATCTTTGGAAAGAATCTTTCCCCCTTCAAAAACATCGATCAAAACAAAATCGTCTTTACTTTTATTAATACCTGCCATGAATTGGCCAGGCAATCCAACGCCATAAATATCAAGCCCGATGCTTTTGCCTAATTCAACAAAAAGAAGGGATAAAGTAATGGGCAGCCCTTCCCTATCATCCATAACTTCAGAAAGGTAACTATTGGAGCGATGGTAGTAATCCTGCCTGCTGCCATGAAATCCCTTTTCAAGGAAAAAGAAATCGGAAAGTACTTTGATTTTTTGATCGATGTTAGAATCTGGTTTAATTTTAGAGGCAAGTTTAAGTTTCATTTTATTGATTTCGTCTAAATAAAAGGAAGTTTCGATTTCGGGGTTGTCAATTTTTGCAATAAGGAAAGCTGCTTCTAGGAGAGAGAAATCTGGAGTTGCGGAAATGGTTTTATTTAGTTTCGAAAGAGTGCTTCGATGGAAAATATCTGCTTGGAGTACTTTGAGGTCAGATGTTTTTTTTTCGAGTAATTTTATTTTATCATTGATAATTGTTTTGGTGAGGTTTTCATTCTTTAATATTTTTTCTACAAGAGAAGGATCTTCTTTTTTGTCATCTTCAAGATTGGTAAAAAATTTATTGAAGGTCAAGGAGAAATCTTTGTCAGGGAAGACTGGACTAAGCTTTTTAGAAACATGAAAGCCTTTAAATTCAGCAATAGTGTTTCTGAATTTTGCCAGACCAACTTTCTTAGAGGCAGAGAAATCTTCCATGTGTTCGTAGGCAAGTTGGCCATTCAAAAAAGTAGAAAATCCTTTAGAGTGAACTCTGACTTTAAGATGGTTCCAATCACCCGGAAGATATGAATTAAGGTTGTCCTGACGCAAAACTTGCCAAGAATAAACATCCGGTCCATTGAATTTTGTAAGACGCATTTGTCCATTAGAAGGGTAGAACCCAAAATGTTTATCTTTACCATCTGAATCGAATATTAATCCTGCTGCGCCAGTTTCATCTTTAAGTTTGACCCAAACTTCAGCTTCGAAAGGGAGGGCGGGGGGATCAATTTTGGAAAGCAATAAAGCCCTTCCCCCGATGCCATTGCCTTGCCCTTCTGAAATAATTCTGCCTGCCCGTTGTCTCCAGTTGCCTTGGAAGATGGGTTCCCATAAATCTTCGTTAAGTGCCCCGATGGTGGCCCAAGCTTTCATGGGAATAGAGACAGGGTTGGTTTTAAGGAGTTTGTTTAATTGTTCAGCGGGTATTGCAAACCCAAGATTGTTTGTAACAAGAGATTTGATCGTGAGGATCCCTAAAACCTTGCCTTCTAAATTAACGATAGGCCCCCCGCTATTGCCAGGCTCAATAGGAATAGCGACTTGAAGCATTTCCCTACCGTCTATTTCGCGTTTGCCTGAAATGACTCCAGTAACAACACTATGTTTTAGCCCTTGAGGATTTCCAACTGCAACGACGCTGGTGCCATCTTGGAATGTGCTGGAATCTGAGATAGCCAAGAATGAACCACTTGGGTTAACCGCTTTAAGGATTGCTAAATCATTCTCACGATCGAAAGCATAAACAGATGCGATATCAATTTCTTTACCATCGGCAGTCTCGAGAGTAATTTTTTTACCTTCGCCTATTACATGGTAATTAGTTACGAGCAGGCCATCTTTTGAAATAAAGAAACCAGTGCCTAAAGCTTCTTTACCATCCGATCGGCCTTTGCTTTTGATGACAACAATAGAGGGCTTGGTTTTCTTAGCGATAATTTCGATGTCGCCATCTTTAGCATTAACAGCTAGTGGAAGCGAGAGTGAGAAGAAAAGAAAAGCGAAATATTTGCCCATGGCTCACCTATGAGATAACAGTTTGTAGAAAGAAAATTCATACCTAAATTGATGATAACAAATTTTTGAATAAGTAGAAGAATTGAGTTAGATTTAACGATTATAATTAATAAAAGGGAAATAAGCTGGCGAAACGGTACTGTTTGTAGGGTAAGTTGAGATGTAGATAGTGCAAGAAGATGTTTTTTTGTTAAAGTACATCTGGATTATTTGCTTTCCGGGCTTTCTGGTTTAGAATCTATCTAGAATCGTTTAGTTGCGGTTCAATAATGTTTTTTCCATCCAAATCAGGTTAACGCCATGTCTCAATTTTATACCTTGGAAGAAGCTGCATCAAAACTTAATATGAGTATTGATGAGTTAAGAGAACTCGCAAAAAAGCGCGAGGTCCGATCTTTTCAAGATCGAGGTGTGTTGCGATTTAAAAGTGAAGATATTGATGCTAGATTAAGCGCACCTGTGGTTTCCAACCCTGACACAGATTCAGAAGATTACACATTAAATCTGGAAGATACTCCAACTACCAATCCAATTGATGATAATGCGCCATTAGTTCTAGATACAGGCGATTCAGAAGAATTTACACTTTCACTTGATGACAGTGGTACTACTCCACCAGTGTTTAATGAGCCTATTTTTAGTAGCGCTGAATCCGATGGTTTGCTTGGGATTCAAGATACACCTGATATTTTAGGTTCAGATTTTAGCCTTTCAACAGAATTGCATAGCAATGGGCCTGAATCTAATTCCACATCATCAAGTGTGATTCTTCCGCAAGATTCCCCGTTTGAAATATCTGAACCTAATATTGATTTAGATGGAAGTTCGGATGTTCAGTTTTCTGGAAATGAGTTGGATTTTATTCCCACTGTTGATGATTTGCACATCGATGGTGAGCCAAGCCTGCAACTTGATGATAGTAATGCTGCTGATCCTGGTTTAAGCAGTTCGATTGAATTTCAATCGGATGTTGGCGGTGATTCGAGCGAATTTGAGCTATCTGCGGATGAATCGGGTTCTGATATTTTATCGTTAGATGGCTCGATGTCTGGTGAAGGTTTGGGAACACAAGTTGTTGAGGATTCTAGTTCTGACAGCGAGTTTGAACTTAATCTTGATGAGGAAGCTGGCAATAATTCAGATGTTGAAGCTAGTTCAGAAGGTGGATTAGATAGTAGTTTTGAGCTCGAACCTAGCGATAGTGATTCAGGTTCCCAAGTGGTGGAAGTGGAAGATGGGAATGATGCTGACCCGATGGGTGCGACTGCAGAATTTAATGAGCTGGAAGTTGTGGAAGATGGTAGTTCAAGTCAGGTTGTTGCAATTGATGATGTTGAAGAAGTGGAAGAGATTGTAGAAGAAGTATCTGAAGTATCTGAAGTTAGTGAAGAAGTTGAAGAAGAAGTAGAAGTTCAAAGGACTCTAGCTTATGCAAGTGAGGCACCATGGGGCCCATTACCTACCATATTTCTTATCCCTGGCGTATTGATATTATTTGTAGTTAGTTTAATGAGCCTTGAATTGATGAGGGGAATGTACGGATTTAATAAGGGAACGGGATTCACAAGTATTATCATCAAACCAATTGCAGAGATGTTCACAGATTTCCCCAAGAACTGATTTTTTGTTAATTAACTTATTTTAAAGATCGTTTCAGAATTACCACGAAGCAGAAGTTTTCCCAAAGCGACTGCTTCGCTGATATTATTACGCTTAGTTTGAACAAAATCTTTGGACAGAATATTTGAAAGTATCTTTCGATACATATTGAATTTAGGCAATCCAAATTCAAGTTTATACATATCGCTGTAATATCCAATCTGCTTTGTTTTTGGTACTGCCTGAAGCCTTGCGCGCGTATCTTGTTCAATATGAGTAGGTATATTCGAGTACCACCAATGCCCATGAGTGACCACATTTGGGAAAATCCAACTATAGCTGGCTAGCTCTTGGTTTTGGTTGCTGGTTAAAACTGAAACACAAAAGGTAACTTTGGGAAAGTTATTAAACAACGACGCATATTGGATTAAGGAAGTGCGCTGGTCATAAAGATCTTTACCTTGAAAAACACCATCTTGATAAACATTTCGGTTTACGCCAATCATTAGATCGAAAGGCAATTTCCAATCATTACAGGCTTCAGCTAATTTCCAAAAGATACCATTTTTCCAGGTAGGGGAATCGAAATCTGAAGATTTGAAACATAGGTCCATAGCTTCATCAGAAACTTTGATTGGGGAGAAATCAGGTGGAAGAGAAATTGCGCAAGCGCGTGCGCCTTTCTGGGTAAAATGTTTGAATAGATTATATAAAGCTTTGTTAAGTTCAGAGGCGCTGCCTGGATTAACACCTGATATTTTTTCAAGTCTGCTACGGACATTATTTCTTGCGAAATGAAAAACAAGTTCATCGGTTCGCAGGCAAGGGATATAAAAGCTGGTGTCGAAACCTTCAAGTGGGTCATCAAAATCATTGGTGAGGAAGATTTTTTCGAGGTTTGAAGTTTTTAAGACATGAGATTCCCAAGAGGGTGAGGACATTTTTTTCTGAGCAGTTTCCCAAAGGTAGTCAGTGTCCTTTGGTAAAATTCTATCGCCTTGGAAGTCTAAAAATGTTTGGGCAATTTCTAGGAACCAAGAATATTGTGCGGTGTTGTCGAATTGATTCATATGACGGATGATTTCGCGGACTTTATCTTGCCCGGGGATTTCAGGTGCGAGGAATTTTTTGTCCATTCCACAAGAGTGAGCTAGTTCTGTGTAGTAATGGTACCCCAATATATCCTCCAAAGATTTCGAAGCTGCAGCATGAGGATTAATATGAGAGTGGGGATCTAGTATCGGAATTTCCATTAAGGCGTCATAAATTTCTCTACTTGTGTTGTCTGCCAGCATTTTTATATCCACCTATCGAATTAGAATGTAAAAATCATAACCCGTTTGAACTTCTAGAATTAGAGTTAGGAATTACCAAAGCGAATTCTTCCAAGAGTAATCGAAGTAATAATAATTAATATAAATCCCATTGCAGAAAGTACCAAGGTAGATTTCCAAATAAGTTGAAAATCTGTGGTGGTATCAAAAGAGGAGGGCATGATTTCTCTGAAAGCATCCAAGGCCCAGCCTTGAGGTGTTAGAAAAGCCAAGGTTTTGGCATTATCTGGCATCATTTCCCATGGAAAGATACAGCCGCCTATCAAAGCAAAAAGGCAAACAGGGACCGAACTGAAAAGAGCAAGTTGCGTTTCATTTTTTGATAATAACCCGATGAGCAGAGAAAAAGATGCAACGCAAAACGAAGTTGCGAGCGGAAGGATAATCAAAGCGATCATCCAATCTGAAAGTGTCCAAGATGGAAGGCCGATTTTTAAGCCTAGCAAAACCTTCCCTAAACCCAAGAGGAAGAAAATCTGGAATAAGGAAATAATGATGGTTGGAAGAAATTTGCCTAGAAGAATACTTGGGGTGGAAACAGGGGTGGAAAGTAAACGATTAAAAGTTCCCTGCCTTTTTTCTGCGACAAATATCCATCCTGAAATCAGAATAAGGCTGAATGCAAACATCACGGTGAAAGAAGGGACTAGAATTTGATAACGAATAGCCCCGCGCTTAAGAATGCCGGTGCCATCTTCATTTTTAAAGGTTGTTAAAGTGTTGACAGTTTCCGAATTATTTACAGATCGGGTAAGTGAAGCCCAAGATTTACCTGTAAGATTGTAATTTTTGAATTGTCCAGTTAGTGCTGTTTGAATTCCAGCACCTACTTTTTCACGATAGTTTTTTGCTAGAACAGTATCTTTTCCTGAAGCCAGTTCAAGTAGTTCCCCCAGAGGGAT